>Ga0116216_10000279_pt1 | contig 46038 bp, 49 predicted proteins | sample Sb_taG_11_FD_89696 | JGI IMG/M metagenome (GOLD analysis project Ga0116216, IMG submission 89696) | Peat soil microbial communities from Weissenstadt, Germany - Sb_50d_3_AS metaG | ecosystem: Environmental > Terrestrial > Soil > Wetlands > Peat | place: Germany: Weissenstadt | collected 2010-09-21
ACGGTCGGCCAGACCGAGCTCGAGGCGTTCCGGGGCCACATGGTGAACGACGACGCCTTCGACCCCGACGCACGCCGGCCCGACCCGGGCCGGCTCATCACCGCCTATCACCAGTCGGCCTCGACCCTCAACCTGCTGCGGGCGTTCACGACCGGCGGGTTCGCCGACCTCACCCAGGTGCACGCGTGGAACCAGCAGTTCGTGTCGACCTCGGCCGAGGGGCGCCGCTACGAGCGGATCGCCGGCGAGATCGACCGGGCACTGCGGTTCATGGCCGCCTGTGGCATCGATCTCGAACAGGAGGCGGGGCTGCACCAGGTCGACTTCTGGACGAGCCACGAGGCGCTGATCCTCCACTACGAGGAGGCCCTCACCCGGCGCGACTCGCTCACCGGCAACTGGGTCGACGGCTCGGCCCACATGCTGTGGGTCGGCGAGCGCACCCGCCGCCTGGACGGCGCCCACCTGCAGTTCCTGTCGGGCGTGCTCAACCCGCTCGGGGCGAAGATCGGCCCGAACGCGACCGCCGACGAGGTCGTCGGGATCTGCGAGATCCTCGACCCCGACAAGGTCCCGGGGCGGCTCAGCCTCATCACCCGGCTCGGGGCCGAGCGGGTGGAGTCGCTCCTCCCCCCGCTCATCGACGCGGTGGCCGAGGCCGGCCACCCGGTGGTGTGGGTGTGCGACCCGATGCACGGGAACACCTTCACCAGCTCGGGCGGGCACAAGACGCGGCGCTTCGAGGACATCTGGACCGAGCTGCGCGGCTTCTTCAAGGTCCACCGGCACAAGGGCACCTGGCCGGGCGGGGTCCACGTCGAGCTCACCGGCGACGACGTGACCGAGTGCCTCGGGGGCGCCGAGGAGATCTCCGAAGGCGACCTGCACCAGCGCTACACCACCGCCTGTGACCCGAGGCTGAACGCCCGCCAGGCTCTCGACCTCGCGTACCGGGTCTCCGAGCTCCTGCGCGAGCGGCCCGAGGACTGAACCGCTACTCGAGGTCGCCGACGAAGCGCTCCAGCTGGCGCAGGGTCCGGCACTCGACCACCGCGTCGCAGTGGACGCCGTATTCGGCGATCACCGAGTCGCCCGAGCCCCAGTAGTCCCGCGGCTCGGGGTTGAGCCAGTAGAGGTGGCGGGCCTTCTTGCGCACCTCGGCCAGCACCCAGTCCTCGGTGGCGTGGTAGTTGTTGCGGGCGTCGCCCAGCACGAGCACGCTCGTGCGCTGGGTGAGCTCCTTCGCCCACCGCTCGTAGAAGACGCCGAGCGCGTGCCCGTAGTCCGAGTGGCCGTCCACCCACACCACATCGGCCTCGGTGTTGATCCGCTGGACGGCCACCGCCGGGTCGTCGGCCTGCTCGAAGAACCTGGTGACCTCGTCGATCCCGTCGACGAACACGAAGGAGCGCACCTTGGAGAACTGCGACTGGATCGCGTAGACGAGGTGCAGGGTGAAGCGGGCGAAGGACGCCACCGAACCCGAGATGTCGGCGATCACCACGATCTCGGGCTTGGCCGGCCGGGGATGCCGGAACCGGGGCTCGACCGGGACCCCGCCCGTCGAGAGCGAGCGACGCACCGTGGCCCGGAAGTCGAGGGGGCCCCGGCGGCGGTGCCGGCGCCGGCGGGCCAGGCGCACGGCCAGCTTGCGCGACAGGGGCTGGAGGGCGCGCTGCAGCGTGGCCAGCTCGTCGCGCGTGGCGTGCATGACGTCGAGGTCCTCGGGGAGGGGCTTGCGGACCGACTTGGCCAGCGCGTCGGCGCCCCGGTCCTCGACCAGGCGGCGCCGGATCTCGTCCTCGACCGCCTTGCGGAGCTGGTCGACCCGCCCCCGGTACTCGTCGCCGAGCAGGCGCTCGTCGAGCGCGGAGAGGGAGTCGCCGTCGGGGCGCTCGGACTTCGCCTGGGCCACCAGCCGCTCGAGCACCCGGTCGAGCTCCAGGTTCCGCAGCGTCCGGTAGAGGTAGTAGGTGCCGCCGACCGGGCGACCGGGCTCGATGCCGGCGAACCGGGTCACCGCCTGGCGCGCCACCAGCCGCATCAGCTGCTGGTCGCCCTGGAGCAGCGCCTGGTAGAGCATCGCGGCGAGCTCCTCGGGGGTCATCTGGTCCATGGCCCCGCCGCCGCCCTGCTGGCCCCGGGCCTCGCCGCGCAGCCGGCCGTCGGCGTCCTGGTGCCCGCTCGGGGGCCCGCCGGGACCGTCGTCGCCCGAGCCGAGGCCGCGGGCGAAGTAGATGTCGAAGGTCGTCTCGAAGGCGTGCCAGTGGCTGGCCGACTTCACCATCGTGGCGCCCAGCGCGTACTTGAGCGCCTCGCGGTCCTCGATCGGGATGTGGTGCACCGCCTCGGCGGCGTCGAGGTGCTCGGTGAGCGACACCGGCAGCCCGGCGCGGCGCAGCTCCTCGACGAACCCCGAGAGGAGGTTGAGCACCCCGCCTCAGCCGTCGCTGGCCGAGAGGAGCTCCTTGGCGGCCTTGTCGATGTCGCTCTGGTACTTGAGGAGGATGTGCAGGCTGTCCTTGGCGGCCGTCGCGTCGATCGAGGTGATCCCGAGCACGACCAGGGTCCGCGCCCAGTCGAGGGTTTCCGAGACCGACGGGAGCTTGCGCAGGTCGATGGTCCGAAGCGAGCGCACGATGCGGGCGACCTGGTCGGCCAGCTCGTCGGTGATGCCGGGCACCCGGTGCCGGATGATGTCGCGCTCGCGGTCGATGTCGGGGTAGTTGATGTGCAGGTAGAGGCAGCGACGCTTGAGGGCCTCGGACAGCTCCCGGGTGTTGTTGGAGGTGAGGAAGACCATCGGGAGCTGGGTCGCCCGCACGGTGCCGAGCTCGGGGATCGACACCTGGTACTCGGAGAGGATCTCGAGGAGCAGCGCCTCGGTCTCGAGCTCGACCCGGTCCACCTCGTCGACGAGGAGCACCACCGGCTCCTTGGCGCGGATGGCCTCGAGCAGCGGGCGGGTGAGGAGGAAATCCTCCGAGAAGATGTCCTCCTCGAGCTCGGCCCAGGTCGGTGCGTGGTGGTCGGCGTCGGCGGCGAGGGCGCCCTCGGAGAGCACCTGGCCGGCCTGGATCCGCAGCAGCTGCTTGCGGTAGTTCCACTCGTAGAGGGCCTTGGACTCGTCCAGACCCTCGTAGCACTGCAGCCGGATGAGCCGGGCCCCGGTGAGCTCGGCCACCGACTTGGCCAGCTGGGTCTTGCCCACCCCGGCCGGGCCCTCGACGAGCACCGGCTTAGCCAGGCGGTCGGCGAGGTAGACGACGCCGGCGATGCCCTCGTCGGCGAGGTAGCCGACGTCGGCCAGCCCCCCGCGTACCGACAGGATGGACTCGAACCGGGCCGGGCCGATGTCCCCCAGCCCCAGCGGATCGCTCTTCACGGTCATCGGCGTGTCTGCCCCTCTCCCCGGACCACCCACTTGGTGCACGTGAGCTCGCGCAGGCCCATCGGGCCGCGGGCGTGCAACTTCTGCGTCGAGATCCCCACCTCGGCCCCGAGGCCGAGCTCGCCCCCGTCGACGAACCGGGTCGACGCGTTGACCACGACCGCCGCCGCGTCGACCTCCTTCACGAACCGCTCGGCCGAGGCGAGGTCCGACGTGACGATCGCCTCGGAGTGCCCCGAGCCGTAGCGGGCGATGTGGGCGATGGCGGCGCCGAGGTCGTCGACCACCGCCACCGAGAGGCAGAGCGAGAGGAACTCGGTGGCGAAGTCCTCCTCGGTGGCGGGCACCGCCCCCGGCAGCAGCGCCCCGGCGCGGGCGTCGGCCCGCAGCTCGACGTCGGGGAGGACCCGGGCCGCCAACGGCAGGAACTCCTCGGCCACCGAGGTGTGCACGAGCAGGCTCTCCGCGGCGTTGCACACCCCCGGCCGCTGGGTCTTCGCGTTGGCGATGATCTCGGCGGCCATCTCGAGGTCGGCCGACGCGTCCACGTACACGTGGCAGTTGCCGTCGCCGTCGAGGACGTAGGGCACAGTGGCGTGCTCCAGCATGAGCTCGATCAGCTGGCGGCCACCGCGGGGGATGAGGCAGTCGATCACGCCCCGCATCCGCATGAACTGGAGGGCGGTCTCGTGGCTGGTGTCCTCGACGAGCAGGACCCCGTCCTCGGACAACCCGGCCTTGTCGAGCGCCTCCCGCAGGACCGCCACGACCGCCCGGTTGGACTCGAGGGCGGAGGACGAACCCCGGAGGAAGGCCACGTTGCCCGACTTGAGACAGAGGCCGGCGGCGTCGCTCGTCACGTTGGGCCGGTTCTCGTAGATGATGCCCACGACGCCGAGCGGCACCCTCACCCGCTCGATCCGCAGTCCGTTCGGCCGGACCGAGCCGTCGACCACCTCGCCGACCGGGTCCGGGAGGGCCGCGACGCCCCGAAGCCCCGCCGCCATGGACTCGACCCGGGCCGCATCCAGCGACAGCCGGTCGAGGGCGCTGGCGGCCAGGCCGCCCTGCCGGGCCCGCTCGAGGTCGGCTCGGTTGGCCTCGAGCAGCGGCGCGGTGCCGGCGACCAGGAGGTCGGCCGCCGCCAGGAGTGCCTCGTCGCGCGCGGCCGAGGACGCAGTGGAGATCGATTTCACCGCGGCCTTGGCGCGGACCCCCAAGCTCGCGAGCTCTGCGGCCATCGGTGCAGCTTAGTTCGGGGCCTGCGAGACCCCTTTGGGCGCCCTCTCAGCCGAGCCGGCTCGACAGCCAGGCGACCAGGTCGGCGGTGACCTCGTCCCGGTTGGTCTCGTTGAACACCTCGTGCCGGGCGCCGGGGTAGACGACGAGGGTGACGTCGCGGAGGCCGGCGGCGCGGTACGCGTCGGCCAGCCGGGTCCCGCCCTCTTCCCCGCCGACCCGGTCGTCCGACCCGTTCAGGATGAGGACGGGCAGGTCGGGCGGGATCGTCGCGTCGGTCCCCTCGTCGAGGACCGCGCGCCGGGCGTCCGCCGGCCTCACCGTCAGGTTCTCGAACCCGCACCATGGATCGGCGTCGTACGCGGCCACCTCGGCGGGGTCGCGCGACAGCCAGTCGTACCCGCCGCCCGGGGCCGCCGGGGCCCGCCGGGGTGCCCCCGGAGCCCGGCGGGTCGTCCCGGTGAGGACCAGCGCGGCATAGTCCGCGCCGGCCGAGCGGACCAGCCGCTGGGCCAGGAACGACCCCCATGAGTGGCCGAGCAGGCAGATCGCCAGGCCGGGCTCGGCGGTGCGGATCCTCCCGGTCACCGCGCCGAGCGCCTCGAGCACCCCCTCCATCCCCCGGGGGCCGAGGTCGCCCAGGCCCCCGGCGTGCACGCCCGTCTCGCCGTGGCCGAGGTGGTCGTCGGCCCACACCGCGTACCCGGCGTCGCACAGCGCCCCGGCCAGCCGGCGGTAGCGCCCGCGGTGCTCGGCCCACCCGTGGGCGACCTGGACCACCGCCCGCGGCTGCGCCGGGGCCCAGCGGGTCCCGAACACCCTGGCCCCGTCGGCCTCGACCAGGCTCCACCCGGTTTCTTCCACCGCCCCGATGCCTACCATCGGCGGGGGTGCTATGCCGGTGGTCCGGCCTCGGCCGCACACCGATCGCGGGGGCCCCAGGGGGCCCGCCGGTACCGACCCACGAAGGGAAGACCCATGACCGTCCTCGTCACCTTGAAGATCCCGGCCTCGGCAAAGAAGCTGGAGGAGATCGCCCGGGCCAAGCCCGACCTGTTGTCCGGGATCATCAAGCAGGCGAATTCCCATGGGCTGATCCATCACCGGTTCTGGGCCAGCGACACCGAGCTCCTGGTGGTCGACGAGTGGCCCGACGAGAAGTCGTTCCAGGCGTTCTTCGAGGCGGCCACCGAGATCCCGGGCCTGATGGAGGAGGCCGGGGCGACCGGACCGCCCGAGATCTCCTTCTGGCAAGAGACGGCGGTGGGCGACACGGTCTGACCGCCGCGTCCTGGGCGCTACTCCCCCAGCACCACCATGTCGTCGCGGTGGATGAGCTCCCGGGCGAGGTCGTCGGGGAGCTCATCCGAGCGCCTCCCGACCCACTCGGCGGCCCGGGAGGACGGGCACCGGACGAGACCCTTGGCCACGAGCACCCCCGCGGCGTCGTGGACCTCCACGGCGTCGTCGGGCTCGAACCGTCCAGCCACCGACACCACCCCGGCCGCGAGCAGCGAGCGGCCGCCCTCGACGAGGGCCCGCCGCGCCCCGTCGTCGATCACGACCGTCCCCGAGGACCCGAGCGCGAACGCGATCCACAGCTTGCGGGCCGGCAGGGTGCGAGGGCGCGCCCGAAACACGGTGCCCACCCCCGGCTCCCCGGCAACCACGCGGGTCAGGACCCCGGGCCGACCCGCCTCGGCGATCACGGTCTCGATCCCCGACCAGGTCGCAATCTTCGCCGCCGCGAGTTTGGACGCCATCCCGCCGCTCCCGACCGAGCCCGGTCCCCCGGCGCGCAGCTCGAGCTGGTGGTCGATCTCGACGACCTCCTCGATGAGCGAGGCCTCGGCGACCCGTCGGGGGTCGGCGGTCAGCAGTCCGGCGGTGTCGGTGAGCAGGATCATGCGCTCCGCGCCGACCAGGTGGGCCACGAGGGCGGCCAGCCGGTCGTTGTCGCCGAAGCGGATCTCGTCGTCGGCGACCGCGTCGTTCTCGTTGATGACCGGCACGACCCCGAGGTCGAGCAGGTGGGCCAGGGTCTGGCGGGCGTGCAGGTACTGCTGTCGGTGCACGAAGTCGAGCGGGGCGAGCAGGACCTGGCCGGCAGCGAGCCCGTGGATGCCGAGCCCCGCCGCCCAGGCCGCGATGACCCGGGGCTGACCGACCGCGGAGACCGCCTGGAGCACCGCCGGATCTCCCGAACGGGCCCGGCCGTCCCCGAGGGCGGCCCAGCCGGCCGCGATCGCCCCGGAGCTCACGACGACGACTCGACGCCCGCCCGCCCGGAGCGACGCGATCTGCTCGCAGATCGACGCGATGACGGTCTCGTCGACCCGGCCGCCGTCGGAGGTGACCGAGGTCGTGCCGAGCTTCACCACGAGCACGGGGACGCGCGTCCCGCTCACCCCGGACCCCTCCGTCGCCTCCCGGGAGTGTCGGTCCCCTGAGCGGCCGGGTCGAGGGCCCCGTCGGGCCCCTCCCGGTACCAGGTGAACGAGAGCTCGCCGACCCTGACCTCGTCCCCGTCCCGGGCGCCCGCCCGGGCGAGGACCCGGTCCACCCCGAGCCGCCGGAGCCGGCCCAGCACGACGTCGAGGGCCTGGTCGTCGGTCAGGTCCGACAACGCGACGGCCCGCTCCGCCGAGCGCCCCACCAGCTCGAACACGCCGGGCCCGAGCCGCACCGCCTCCACCTGCTCGCCGAAGGGCCGGTGGACGACCACGGCGGGGCGGGCCGGCTGCTCGGCGGCGCGGGCGGTGTCGACGAGGACGGCCAGCCGGCCGACCAGCTCGCCCAGGCCGACCCCCGTCGCGGCCGAGATATCGAGGTCGGTCGACCCGGTGTCGGCCACCCGGTCGCCCACCAGGTCGGCCTTGGATCCGACGACGAGGCGGGGCCGGTCCAGGAGGTCGGGCTGGTAGCGACCGAGCTCGGCCAGCAGGACCCGGAGCTGGGTGTCCGGGTCCACCCCGCCGCCGCCGGCCAGGTCGACCAGCACGAGCAGCACGCGCGCCCGCTCGATGTGCCGGAGGAACTCGTGACCGAGCCCCTTGCCCTCGGCGGCCCCTTCCACGAGGCCCGGGATGTCGGCCACCACGAAGTGGGAGTCGCCGCCCGGGATCGTCACGACGCCGAGGTGCGGCTCGAGGGTGGTGAACGGGTAGTCGGCGACCTTCGGCTTCGCGGCCGAGATCGTCGAGATGAGGGTCGACTTGCCCACGTTCGGGAAGCCGACGATGGCGACGTCGGCCACCAGCTTGAGCTCGAGGGCCAGCCACCGCTCCTCGCCCCGCTCGCCCTGCTCGCCGAAGGAGGGGGCCCGTCGGCGGTTCGACAGGAACGTCGAGTTCCCGCGACCGCCCCGGCCACCCCGGGCCGCCAGCCACCGGTCGCCCTCGGCGGTGAGATCGCACAGCACCTCGCCGCCGCGGTCGCGGATGACGGTGCCGACCGGCAACGGGACCTCGAGGTCGGCCCCCGACGCGCCGGTCTTGCGCTTCGATGCGCCGTGGGCGCCGTCGCCGGCGCGCCGGTGGGGATGGTCGCGAAAGCCGATGAGCGAGGCCTGATTCCTGGAAGCGACGACCCAGACGTCGCCGCCGTCGCCGCCGCTCCCCCCGTCCGGCCCGCCCCGGTCCACGTGGGCCTCGCGCCGGAAGGACACGGCCCCGGCTCCGCCGTCTCCCGCCTTCGCGTGGAGCTGCGCCCCGTCGACGAACCCCGACATGGCCGGCCGCTCAGACGGCGGCGACGAAGAGGCGGCGCGAGAGGTCGGAGCCGAATGCGACGGTCGAGTCGCCGACCTCGAGCACGAGCGTCCCGTCGGGGGCGCGCGACGACACGAGCGCGGTCGCGCCGGGGATGAACCCGTGTTCGTCGAGGTAGACGAGCGAGCCCATGTCGATCTCGACGTCCTCGGAGATCCGCTCGAGGCGCACCGTGGTGCCGGTCTCGACGTCGGCGAGCGGCCGCTCGTCGACCGGGTCGGGTGATTCGGCCCCGGGGATCGGGTTGCCGTGGGGGCAGGTCGAGGGGTTGCCCAAGATCACCACCAGGCGCTCCTCCACGTCGTCGGAGATGACGTGCTCCCAGACGCCCGCCTCGACGTGGGCCTTGTGCCAGGGCAGGCCGAGCACGTCGACCAGGAACCGCTCGGCCAGCCGGTGCCGACGCACCACCTTGGCGGCCAGGGTGGCCCCCGGCTTGGTCAGCTCGACGACCCGCCCCTCGCGGCGGACGTACCCCTCGCCGGCCAGCCGGTCGAGCATCTCGGAGACCGACGGAGCGGAGCGGCCCAGCCGCTCGGCGATGCGCGCCTGGATGACCGGGGTCCCCTCCTCGCGCAGCGAGTGGATGGTCTCGAGGTATTCCTCGAGGGGCGGGTGATAGCGCTCCTCCACACCCACGATCCTACGGCCCCCCTGCCGGGGGACCCGCCTAGGAGTCGGCCAGGACGTCGACGAGCTTGCGGCCGCGACGCTGGCCGAACTTCACCACGCCGTCGCGCAGGGCGAACAGGGTGTCGTCGCCGCCCCGGCCCACCCCGGATCCCGGGTGCACCCGGGTCCCCCGCTGGCGCACGATGATCGAGCCGGCCGACACCGTGGTGCCGTCGAACACCTTCACCCCCAGCCGCTGGGCATTGGAGTCCCGTCCGTTGCGGGTCGAGCCGCCACCCTTGGTCTTGGACATCTGGGCTCCTACTCGGCCGTCGCCGCAGCCTTGGCCCGGCTGCGACGGGGGGCGGCCTTCTTGGCGGTCGTCCCCGGGATGGATTGGATCTCGATGATGGTCAGGCGCTGGCGGTGGCCCCAACGGCGGCGCTGGTTGCTCTTCGACTTGTAGGTCCCGGCCCGGATCTTGGGCCCAAGGCCCTCGGCCACCACCTGGGCCCGGACGGTCGCCCCGGCCAGCTGCTCGGGCGTGGCCAGCACGGTGTCGCCGTCGACGATGAGCACCGCCTCGAGCTCGACCTGGCCGCCGATCGGCGCGTCGAGCAGCTCGACGGCCACCCGCTGGCCCTCGCTCACCCGTTCCTGCTTGCCCCCGGTGCGGACGACCGCGTACATGAACTGAGAATGTTACCCGAGGCCGGGTGACCCCCGGCCCGAGGGAGGATCCAGCCGTGGGCGATGCGCTGTGCATCGGGGGGGCGCCGGGCAGCGGGAAGACGACCGTGGCGACCCGCCTGGCCCGACGCCACGGGCTGCGCCTCTACTGCGCCGACACCCGCACGTGGGACCACCTCGACCGGGCGATCGCGTCGGGGGTGGCGGCGGCGGCCCGCTGGGAGGCGATGGACCCCGAGGAACGCTGGGAGCACGCCAGCCCCGAGGAGATGCTCGAGATGACCTTCCTCGACGAGCGAGGCTCGATGGTGCGCGCCGACCTCGACGGCCTGCCGGCGTCCCCGCTCGTCGTCGCCGAGGGGGTCGCGGTGCCGGCCGATGCCGCGCCCGTGGCCCTCTGGCTGGTCCCGACCGCCGAGTTCCAGGACGCCCGGCTTCGCGACGCGGGGGTGTCGCCAGGGCAGAGGACCCTCTACCGGCTGCTGCGCGAGGTGAAGGCGCGCGAGGCCGCCGAGCACGGGGTCCCCGTCCTCACGATCGACGGGAGCCTCGGCATCGACGAGGTGGTCGGGCTGGTCGAGGCGCGGTTCGCCGACGCCCTCGCCGCCGGACCGAGGGCGTCCGGGCCGGCGGAGCGTGCGGCGCTGCTGCGGGAGGCCAACCTGGAGGTGGTGGCGCAGGTGCGCGGCTACTTCGCCAGGCCCTGGGCCCGCGGCGACGCCGAGACGACCGGGCGCGCGTTCGGGTGCGAGTGCGGCGACCCGGCCTGCACCGCCGAGGTCACCGCGACGCTCGCCCGGGCGTCACGTGCCCCGGTGCGCGCACCCGGACACGGCTGAGCGGGGCCTACAACGCGGCAGTGTCGAGGACGATCCCGCGCCCGCTGCAGATCTCACAGGTGGTCGACAGCGACTCGATCAGACCCTCCGAGATGCGCTTGCGGGTCATCTCGACGAGGCCGAGCTCGGAGATGTCGCCGACCTGGGTGCGGGTCTTGTCCCGGGCGAGGGCGGTCCGGAGCGCAGAGCCGACCTTGTCGCGGTTCTCCCGGATCTCCATGTCGATGAAGTCGATGACGATGATCCCGCCGATGTCGCGCAGCCGGAGCTGTCGGGCGACCTCCTCGGCCGCCTCCAGGTTGTTGCGGTAGACGGTCTCTTCGAGGTTGGTCTTGCCGACGTTCTTCCCGGTGTTGACGTCGATCACGGTGAGCGCCTCGGTGCGCTCGATGATGAGCGAGCCCCCCGAGGGCAGCCAGACCTTGCGGTCGAGCGCTTTGTGGAGCTGCTCGTGCACGTGGTAGCGCTCGAAGAGCGGGAGCGGCTCGATCTCGGTGTCGTACAGCTCCACCCGCTCGGCAAGCTCGGGGCTCACCGACGCCACGTACCGCCGCACCTGCTCGTAGAGGGCGGGGTCGTCGATGATCACCGCCCGGTACTCCGTGTTGAGCTCCTCGCGCAGCAGCCGCACCGCCAGGTCGGGCTCCCGATAGAGGAGGCGGGGCTGGTCGGAGCGGGACGCCTCGGCCTCGATGGCGGTCCACTGCTCGAGCAGCGTCGCCACGTCGCGAGCGAGCTCGTCGGCGGTCGCGCCCTCGGCGGCGGTACGCACGATGAGCCCGTGGCCGGCCGGCCGGACGTCGTCGATGATCCGCCGGAGACGCCGGCGCTCGTTGTCCCCGAGGCGCTTCGAGATCCCGAAGGTGCCGCTGTTCGGGACGAGCACGGCGAAGCGTCCCGGGAGGGAGACCTCCTGGGTCAGCCGGGCTCCCTTGGCCCCGATCGGGTTCTTCGTGACCTGGCAGAGGATCGTCTGGCCCGGGCGGAGCACGTCTTCGATGCGCGGCTGCTCCTTGGCCGTGGACGACTCGATGTCGTCACGGTCGTAGCGGACGTCGCCCCGGTAGAGGACGGCGTTCTTCGGGATCCCGATGTCGATGAACGCCGCCTCCATGCCCGGGAGCACGTTCTGGACCCGCCCCCAGTAGATGTTCCCGTCGATCTGGGTCGTCTCGTCCGAGCCGCGTGCGACGTAGTGCTCGACCAGCGAGCGCCCCTCGAGCATGGCGATCTGGGTGAGCTCGGGCTGGACGTGCACGCACATGAAGTACCGCCCGACCGACCGGCCGCGCGAGGACCGGCCTCCCCGGCGCCTCGAACGGGAACGCTTCGGCGCGGCCTCGTCGCCGTCCGCGGGCACCTCGCCACCGACCACCGCGGCGGGCGGCTGCGGCGGGGGGGCACCGTTTGCCACCGGCCCGCCGACGACCGGGCGGGGCACCGGGCGCGGCGGCGCGGGGCGGGTGTCGCCGATACGAGGCCGCGGCGGCCCGGGGGCCGCGTCGGCTTCAGGCGGCGGGGCCGCCCCGTTGGTTTCGGGTTCCCCGCGCGGGGGATCGTCCATCCCGGCGTTCCCCGGTGCGGGGACGCCGGCCATCGAATCGGTCATGAGGGAAGACCCTCCTCGAGATGCTCACGACGCACGCTCCATCGCGTGCGGAGCGATGAGGGCGAGGACGCGGTCGTCGGCCACAAGCGGCTCGCGGCGTGCGCCTTCATGCTCTATCCACTGTTGCGTTCTGCGGGCTAAGGCCAGCACCAGATCGGTGCCGAGCGCCTCGACCAGCTCCCGGGGGCGGACGCCCCTCGGGCGGGTGGCCACATCAGCCCGAAGCCGTACGGACGTCTCGCCCGGGGTTTCCACCCCGTTCAGCGACGACAGCACGAGCGTCCGGACCGAGGGACGGAGGTCGTCGTCGTGTTGACGACCCTTGCGCTCACGCTGCACCGAAACGCTCGGAGCGTCGAGCAGCTGCTCGACCCTCCTTGCCAGTTCCGATGCCGTCACGTTGCGCACCTCCAGATCCCAGGAACACGATGTTACTTCTTGCTGCAGCGAACCGGCATCACTCGGGACGGTCGCCAGCGCCAGCACGTCGATTCCCTCCGGAAGCGCGGCGGTCAGCTCGGCGGCGAGGACGCCCAGGTCGGCAGGCAATTCCGACCCGTCGGCGGGGACAAGGCTCACGTCGAGGTACTCGGCCAGGGACTCCGCCCCGGTCGGGAGGGCCAGGCCGAAGGCCAGCAGGGGCCGCGGGTTGAAACCCTGGGAGCGGGCCACCGGGAGGCCGCTCCGGCGCAACGCCCGCTCCCACATCCGGGCCACGTCGCGGTGGCTCGTGAAGCGGATCTTCCCGACCTTGGAGAAGCGGATGCGAAGGCGCGTCGCCATCAGCGCGCCCCGGCGGCCGTGACGAAGCGGACCGGGATGCGCTCCCCGCTTCCCAGGTCCTGGCCGGTCCCCTGACTCCCGCCGGCGGGAGGCACGCCGGACGCGACCACGTGCTCGAGCCCGGCGTCGGTGCAGGCGCCGCAGTCGTAACAGGGCGTCCACCGGCAGTCCTCGACCGCCACCGAGTCGAGTGCGTCCCGCCAGTCCGACCACAGAAAGTCGCGGTGCAGGCCGGCCGACAGGTGGTCCCAGGGCAGGACCTCGGCCTCGTCCCGGTCGCGGTATACGAGCTCCGCGAGCGACAGCCCCTCGGCGGCGAGCGCCTCTTCCCACATCGACAGGTCGAAGCGCTCGGACCACTCCTGGAACGTGCCGCCCGCCCGCCACACCCGCTCGATCACGGCTCCGAGGCGCCGGTCCCCCCGGGAAGCGAGTCCCTCGACCACCGTGGCCTCCGGGTCGTGCCAGCGCAGCGTGAGGCCGCGCGTGGTCCTGCAGGCGTCCTTCAAGAGATGCACCTTGCGACGGAGCTCGTCGACGGTGTCCTGGCCGAACCACTGGAACGGGGTCTGGGGCTTCGGGACGAATCCCCCGACCGAAGCCACCACCGTGGGGCCGCGGTGGTGGTGGCGGCCGATCTCGACGCATCGGCGCCCGAGCTCTGCGATCCCGAGCACATCCTCGTCTCGTTCGGTCGGCAGTCCGATGAGGAAGTACAGCTTCACGCGGCGCCAACCGTTGGAGAACGCCGCATCGACCGCGCCGTAGAGGTCCTCCTCGGTGATGAGCTTGTTGATCACCCGCCGCATCCGCCAGGTGCCCCCTTCGGGGGCGAACGTGAGACCAGTGCGGCGGGCCCGCGCGATCTGCGTGGCGGTCGCAACCGTGAAGGCGTCGACCCGCAGGCTCGGGAGGCTCACCGAAACCTGCTGGTCCCCGCACTCCCCGCCCACCACCGCCCGGACCGTGTCCTCGATCGAGGAGAAGTCCGCCGTCGACAGCGAGGTGAGGGCGACCTAGTCGTAGCCCGTCCGCTCGAGGCCGGCCCGGATCATGGCCCGGACCTGGCCGGCCGGGCGCTCCCGGACCGGCCGGGTGATCATCCCAGCCTGGCAGAACCGGCAGCCCCGGGTGCAGCCGCGGAACACCTCGACGTTGAGGCGGTCGTGGACCACCTCGGTGAGCGGGACGAGCTGGTGCTTCGGATACGGCCACTCGGCCAGGTCCGCGATCGTCCGCTTCACCACCTCGGGCGGGGCCCCGCCCACCGGCGCGGCCCGAGCCACCTGGCGGGGCCCGTCGAACGCCACCTCATAGAGCGCGGCGACATAGACGCCCTCGACGGTCGCCAGACGCTCGAGGAGCTGGGGTCGCGATCGCGCCCCGGCCTCCCTCCACGCCGCGACGACATCGTTGACCTCGCCGACCACCTCCTCGCCGTCGCCGAGGACGAAGGCGTCCACGAAGTCGGCGAGCGGCTCGGGGTTGAAGGCGCAGTGACCGCCCGCCACCACCAGCGGATCGTCGGCGGTGCGTTCGGCGGACCGTACCGCCACACCGGCCAGGTCGATGAGGTTGAGGACGTTCGTGTAGACGAGCTCGGCCGACAGGTTGAACGCGAGCACGTCGAAGGCCCGAGCGGGCAGGTGGTTCTCGACCGAGAACAGCGGGACCCCCGCTTCCCGCATGGCCGCCTCCATATCGAGCCACGGGGCATACGTCCGCTCGGCGAGCGCGTCCGGGCGCTCGTTCAGCAGCTCGTAGAGGATCTGGAGGCCCTGGTTGGGCAGCCCGATCTCGTAGGTGTCGGGATAGATGAGCAGCCACGCCACCCGGGCGGCGGTGTGCTCCGGACGGAGGGCACCCTGCTCACCGCCGATGTAGCGGGCCGGCTTGGCGACGCCCTCGAGCAGCGGTTCGATGCGCGGCCAGAGCGTCTCCACGGAGCGGCCAGTCTAGGTCCGAGAGCCTTTGAGGCCCCTCAACCGTGCGACGGGCCGGTCGTCGTGGTGGTCGTGGTCGACGATCTCGGGGCCGCGGGGGTGTTCGGCGCCGTCGCGGCTTGGGAGGGCGGGCTGTTCGGGGTGGGGAGGTGGACCGCTCCGATCGGGTTCTTCACCAGGTAGTTGAAGATGTTGATGACGCCCGGGGCGGCGGCCGAGGCGCCGTAGCCACCGTGGGCGACGACCATCAGGACGACGTACTGGGGGTTCGGGATCGGGCCGAACGCCACGAACCACGCATTGGGCTCGTCCACCCCCCTGTTGCAGGTGCCGCTGCAGGTGTCGGCGGTGCCGGTCTTCCCGGCGATCTGGTAGGAGCCCAGGCTGAACCCCGCGTACTGGCGGAAGGCGCCCGAGGCGGTGCCGCTCTCGACGACGCCCTCCAGCCCCTGGAGGATCGCCCCGTAGTCGGCCGGCGGGATCGAGACATGGCCGGTCACCCGTGGCTGGATCCGCTTCACCACCCGGTCGGTCCCCGGGTTGATGATCCCTGCCCCCACCTCGGGCTGATAGCGAGTGCCGCCATTGGCAAAGGTGGCGTACGCGTTGGTGAGCTCGAGCGGGGTCACCACCGTGGCCCCCTGCCCGAACGCCATCTCGATGTTGTCGCCGGCGTACCAGGTGGTGTTGGGGAACGCGGCCGGGGCCTCCTTGTGCAGGAGCTGGCGCTCGGGCTGGCTGTCGACCCGGCCCTGGGCCTCGTTGGGCAGGTCGATGCCGGTCACCTGATCGAGCCCGTAGCCGTCCGCCATGTTCTGGATGGGGGTCGATCCGAACCGCGTCGTGTTGTCGTAGAAGTCGTCGCCGAGGCTGTAGAAGTAGAAGTCGTCCGAGATCGTAAGCGCGTTAACGAGGTTGACCTCGCCGGCACCCAGGGCCTCGGCGTCCTTGAAGGCACATCCGGGACTGGCGAAGTTGGGGTGACATCCGTTCGCCGTGTAGGTCCCGGTGTCGTCGATGTAGGTCCCGGGATTGATGAGCCCGTCCTTCAGCGCCGCGGTCGCGGTGACGAGCTTGAAGGTGGAGCCGGGGGTGAAGAGGCCCTGGATCGCGTCGTTGTTGAGCGGGCAGCCCGAGGTCGCGCTGCATTGCGTGGTGAGAGAGTTGTAGTTGGCGGGCGAGATGCCCCCGACCCACTCGTTCAGGTTGTACGTCGGGTACGAGGCCATGGCGACGATGGCGCCGGTGTTGACGTTCTCGACGATCGCCGCTCCGTCGGTGGCCGCCGGGTACAGGTTGGTGCTCTTGTCCTGGATGTTGCGGTCGGCCTCGATGTCGGCCTGCAGCGCCGACTGGACCTCCTCCTGCAGGTTGGTGTCGAGGTTGGTCACGAGGACGTCCCCCTCCTGGGGTGCGGACTTGTGCAGCGTGCCGACCACTTGGTTGGCGGCGTTGACCGAGAGCTCGTCCTTGCCGTCCACCCCGCGCAGCAGCTGCTCGTACTCGTGCTCGAGCCCGCTCTGGCCGACCTGGCTCGAGGGCTGGTAGCCGGCGTTCGGGTTCTCCTTCAGCTCCAGCGCCGAGATCGGGCCCACGTAGCCGAGCACGTGGGTCGCGGTGGTGCCGCCCTGGGGGTAGGTGCGCACCGAGGTCTGCTGCACGCTCACCCCCGGGAACTCGGACTGGTGTTCGTCGAGGTACTGGATGGTGGCCATCGGCGCGCCGGTGAGCACCGGGACGGGCTGGTAGACGCTGTACTGGGAGTCCTTGAGCGCCGTGGTGATCTGGGCCGGCGTCTCGCCGACCAGCGCCGCCACCTTCGCGATGATGGCCGGGTCGACCGCCGCCTCATAGCGCGACAGCACGATCTGCTCTTCGATCTGGTCCCCGACGAGCACCACCCCGTTGCGGTCGAGGATCTGGCCCCGGGCGGCGGGCACGGCCACCACCCGGACGGTGTTGTGGGCCACGGCCGCGCTGGCAGTCCTCTGGCCGATGACCTGGAGGTCCCAGAGGCGCAGCACCATCGTGGCGAACAGGCCGAGGAAGAGCAGCCCGATCACCCCCATCCGCACATTCGGTCGGGAGGGGACCTCCTGGGGGGACGCGACGAGCGCGCCGACATTCACGCTCCGCCGGGGCCGCATCCGCGGGCTCCGCCGCACCCGGCGGGGCGGGCGCAGCGCGGAGGCCGCCGGGCGCATGAACCGGCGCTTGCGCCCGGTAGGACGCCAGATGGAACGCCGGCTCACGGCGCGTCACCCGTGACGAGTGACCCCCGCCAGGCGGAGCCTGAAACCTCCTGACCGAAGGCCCAGTTGCAAGCCCGGACGAGCGGGTAGCTGGCCAGTGCGTTGGCCAGTGCGACCACCCCGACCACCGCACCGAGGCCGGCCGTCAACATGTCGGGCTGGCCGAGGATCGTCCCGAACACCGCGAACATGATGACCCCGATCGCGCTGCCGAGGGCCGCGACCCCTGGGAGGAAGAGCGGGTTGGTCCGGTCCACCCCGGAGGCCGCGAGCTGCCCGGCGGCGGTGCCGATTGCCGTCCCGACCAGGGCACTCAGGCCGAACGGGGTCGGGAGGAACAGATCGAGCGCGATCCCCGAGAAGAATCCGATGAGCGCCCCACGTTGAGTCCCGCCGGCCAGGCCGGCGGTCACGGCCAGCCCGACGATCAGGTCCGGGTGGGCGCCGCCGATGCGGATGTCGAGAACCACCGTGAGCTGCAATGTGAGCACCACGAGGAGCAGCAGCAGAGCCCGAGGAATCTCCTTGCCGGTCACAGGGGCGGCTCCGACTGGACCACGTCGACGAACGCCAGCTGGCTCAGGTCGGCGAGCGGGGTCATCGTGACGACCATCGACGCGGTTCCGACCGTCGAGCGGAACGAATGGATCACCCCGACGGGGATCCCGGCCGGAAACGCACCGCCCTGGAGGCCGTTCGTGTACATCTTCTCGCCCTTGTGCAGCGGCGTTTGGGCCGGGATGTACTCGACCGACAACGGGCTCCCTGCCCCTTGGCCAAAGACCTGCGCGTAGATCTGGTTGCTCGGCCCGAACGCCACGCCGACCGAGGAGCCGCTGTCGGTGAGCAACTGCACTTGGGCGGTGCTGTGGCTGGCTTCGATGACCCGTCCGACCAGGCCGCCGGCGCCCACGACCGGCTCACCGACGGTCACGCCATCGCCGCGGCCCTTCGAGATGGTGATGTCGGCGTCGAAGCCCGAGAGGTTGAAGTTGATCATCTGGGCGGTCACGGTCTTCGCGTCGGGCAGGAACGCGAGGTGATCGAGCGCGCGCAGCTCGCGCTCCTGCTTGGCCAGCCCCTGGGTCTCGCGCAACTGCAGCTCGAGACTTCCGATCGTCGCCTGTAGCCGTTGGTTCTCGGCCTGGAGAGCGCCGTAGTGCACCGAGCCGGCGAAGAAGTCGCCGATCGGTCGCAGGATGTCGTTGACCCCGGCGATGAGCGGGGAGAAGACATCGTGGGCGACTGATTTCAGGCCCGAGGTGAGGTGGTTGGTCCCGCTACGTTCGTCGAAGGTGATGAGGGTCACCGAGACGAGCACCAGCACGGCGACCATGACCAATGTGCGGCGAGAACGCCGCGGCCCAGCCACGCCCTCGAATCACCCGCCGGATCAGCGGGATGACGAAGTGATCAGAACCTGCTTGAGAGCCTCGAACTCCTCGAGGCACTGACCACTCCCGATCGCCACACAGTTCAGCGGGTCCCTGGCCACGACGATCGGCATCCCGGTCTCATGCTGGAGCCGGGCGTCTAGTCCGTGCAGCAGCGAACCACCGCCGGTGAGCACCACGCCCTGCTCCATGAGGTCGGCCGCGAGCTCCGGCGGGGTGCGGTCGAGCGTCGTCTTCACCGCGTCGATGATGGCGCTGACCGGCTCCTCGATCGCCCGGCGGATGTCTTCGGTCGAAACGATCACCGTCTTCGGCAGACCGCTCAGCAGGTCGCGGCCACGGATCTCGGCGTGCAGCTCCTCCTCGAGCGGGTAGGCCGAGCCGAGGGTGATCTTGATCTCCTCGGCGGTGCGCTCACCGAGAGCGAGGCTGAACTCCTTCTTCACGAATGCCACGATCGCCTCGTCGAGCTCGTCGCCGCCGATCCGGATCGATTGCGACGTCACGATGCCGCCGAGCGAGATGACCGCGACCTCGGTGGTCCCACCACCGATGTCGACCACCATGTTGCCGGTGGGCTCGTGCACGGGCAGGCCGGCACCGATTGCAGCGGCCATCGGCTCCTCGATGATGTAGGCCTTGCGCGCGCCCGCGTACTCCGCAGCCTCCATGACGGCTCGTTGCTCCACGCCGGTGATGCCCGAGGGCACGCAGATCACCATGCGCGGCTTCGCGAAACGGCGCTGGTGCACGCGATGGATGAAGTAGCGGAGCATCTTCTCGCAGATCTCGAAGTCCGCGATCACCCCGTCCTTCAACGGCCGGATGGCCTGGATGTTGCTGGGCGTACGCCCGATCATGCGCTTCGCCTCGGCCCCGACCGCGAGCGGGCGGCCATCCTTCACGTCGACGGCGACCACCGAGGGCTCGTTGAGGATGATGCCGCGCCCACGGACGTAGACGAGGGTGTTCGCCGTGCCGAGATCGACCGCCATGTCGCGTCCGAGCAGGAACAGGCGATTGTCAGGCATCGGGTCTCGTTCCCCCTCGGCGGAGTAGCGACTCGCGGCCGTCACAGCCGTCACGTCGGTCGGCCAAGGCTACGGGAACGGCGCATGGGCGCACAAGGCCGCCGAATGTCCCCCGACAGGTGGAACGCAGCGGCAATTAGAACAACAGCAGTGTAACTCGCGTTCGGGGGCCTTCGGTGGGCACAAATCCGCTCGTTGGGCCCCGCCGGCACGCTCCGCCCCCTCCGAAGCCGTTCGCCCAGGTGGGGCCCCTTGGAGGCACCCACTAGGTTGCGGCGGAAGGGGGTGACATGCCATGGCGAACGAACGTCCGCCGTTCCGGGCCGACCACGTGGGCAGCCTGCTCCGGCCCCCCGCCCTCCTCGCCGCCCGGGAGCAGCACGCCGCCGGGGCGATCTCGGCCGACGAGCTGAGCGCCGCCGAGGACGAGGCGATCCGGGACGCGGTCGTCATGCAGGAGTCGGTGGGGCTCCGATCGGCCACCGACGGCGAGTACCGCCGGGCGTCGTGGCACATGGATTTCATCTACCAACTCGGCGGCATCGAGCGCACCGAGGGCACCATCTCGGTCGCGTTCCGCAACGAGAAGGAGACGCTCTCGTTCACCCCGTCGGGGCTCGCGGTGAACGCCCCGGTGCATCTCGACCACCCGATCTTCGCCTCCGCCTTCGTGTCGCTGGCCTCGATGGTGACCGCGGCCACGCCCAAGCTGACGATCCCCTCGCCGAGCATGGTCCACTACCGGGGCGGCCGGGCCGCCATCGACGAGACGGTCTACCCCGACCTCGAGGCGTTCTGGTCGGACCTCGCCGCGGCGTACCGCGCCGAGGTGGCCGCGCTCGCGGAGCTCGGTTGCACCTACCTCCAGTTCGACGACACGAGCCTCGCCTACCTGAACGACCCCGAGCAGCGGGCCTACATCGCGGGGCAGGGCGGCGACCCCGACCACCAACACGAGACCTACATCGACACGATGAATGCCGCGATCGCCGCCAAACCAGCGACGATGTCCATCACGACCCACATGTGCCGTGGGAACTTCCGCTCGTCATGGGCGGCGGAGGGGGGCTACGACTTCGTCGCCGAGGCGCTGTTCGGGCGACTCAACGTCGACGGCTTCTTCTTGGAGTTCGACGACGAGCGCTCCGGCGGGTTCGAGCCGCTGCGGTTCGTGCCACCGGGCAAGAAGGTCGTGCTCGGGCTGGTCACGACGAAGCGCGGCAAGCTCGAGCGCAAGGACGAGCTCAAGAGGCGGATCGACGACGCGGCCCGCTTCGTCCCGCTCGACCAACTGTGCCTCTCACCGCAGTGCGGCTTCTCCTCGACCGTCGAGGGCAACGTCCTCAGTGCGGACGAGCAGCGGGCGAAGCTGGCGCTGATCGTCGAGGTCGCCGACGAGGTGTGGGGGTAGACCGACCGGATCAGGCGAGGTCGGGGAAGAACAGCGCGATCTCCCGGGCGGCCGACTGGGGCGAGTCCGACCCATGGACGAGGTTGTCGGGCAGCTCGGTCCCGAGGTCGCCGCGGATCGTGCCGGGGGCCGCCTTCTTCGGGTCGGTCTCTCCCATCAGGCCCCGCACCACCGCATGGGCGCCCTCGGGGCCCTCGACGAGCGCCACGAGTGAGGGCGAGCGGGTGATGAACTCGAGCAGTTCGCCGAAGAAGGGCTTCCCCCGGTGCTCCTCGTAGTGGCGTTCGGCCACCTCGAGGGGCATCTGTCGCAGCTCGGCGGCGACGAACCGCATGCCCTTGGCCTCCAAGCGGGCGAGGATCTCGCCCACGAGGCCGCGCTCGACCGCGTCGGGCTTGATGATCACGAGCGTCCGTTCCACGAGTGCTGGACCCTACCAGCACGCCCCGCGCGTTCCGGGAGGCGGTCAGGTGCGGCGGGCCGCGTCGAGCAGCAGCTCTCGCGCGTCGGTCACCACGTAGAGCGAACCCGCCACGAGCAGCAGGCCGTCGTCGGGGACCTGCGGTTTCGCCATCGTCATCGCCTCCGCGACGCTGCCGGCGACGTCGGTGTCGAGGCCCAGCGCGCGGCCGGCCTCGGCCACCACGTCGGGCGCGATGGCACGCGGCGAGTCGGGGGCGCATGCGTACAGGGTCGAGATGCCGATCGGGGCGAGCGCCGCGAGCATCGCCATCGGATCGCGGCCCCGCAGCATCCCGATGACCGCGACCGTGGGCCCATCCACCCGGAACCCCTCGGTGACGGCGGTCGCCAGCGACTCCATGCCGGCCACGTTGTGCGCCCCGTCCACAAGGGTCAGCGGGTGGCGGCCGACGACCTCGAGGCGCCCCGGCACCCGCACCCGGCCGAGTCCCTCCTCGACGACCGCCTCGTCGAGCGCCCGGCCGAAGAACGCCTCGGTGGCGGCCAGGGCGCAGGCCGCGTTCACCCCCTGGTGGGGGCCGTGCATCGAGACGAGCACCTCGCCGTAGGAGCCGCCCGGCGTCTGGATGTCGACGAGGCGTCCGCCGACCGCCAGCCGGTTGGACCGGCACTCGAAGTCGCGTCCGGCCAGCCAGACGGCCTCGGCCCCGGCCTCGCGGGCGCGCTGCTCGATGATCGTCGCCAGGCCGGGGTGGCGCTCGCCGACCACGCACGTCGACCCGGCCTTCACGATGCCCGCCTTGTCGACGGCGATGCCCTCGAGGGTGGGCCCGAGGATGTCGGTGTGGTCGTAGCTGACGTTGGTGATGACGCTCACCTCTGACTCGACCACGTTGGTGGAGTCCCACGTCCCGCCCACCCCGACCTCGATGACCGCCGCGTCGACCGCGACGTCCGCGAACCAGCCGAAGGCCGCCGCGGTCAGCAGGTCGAACCTGCTCGGGCGGTCGGCCATCAGCGGCTCCAGGCCGGCCAGCGTCGACAGCACCGCGGCGAACGACTCGTCGTCGATCGGCTCGCCGTTGCGGGCGATCCGCTCGTTGACCCGGCTCAGGTTCGGGCTCGTGTAGGTCCCGACCGAGAGGCCCATGGCCCCTATCAACGAGGTGGTCATCGCCGCGGTCGAGCCCTTCCCGTTGGTGCCGGTCAGGTGCACGAGCGGGTAGGTCCGTTCGGGGTTCCCGAGCAGGTGCACGAGCTCCCGCATCCGGTCGAGGGTGGGCAGCGCGCGCCGGCTCGGCGTCTTCGACTCGTAGTCGATGTGGCCGTCCAGCCAGGCGATCGCGTCGCCGACGGAGGAGAAGGGGATCTGTGTCACCGCCCACCCATGGTGGGCCGGAGCTTACGAGGCGGCCCGGCGACTCCGTGGGGCCTTCGCCGGCGGCTCGGTCAGCGGCACGAGGGTGGGGTTGACCCCCTCGAGGACGACCGCCCGGTCGATGACGCACTTGCCGGTGTCGTTGCGACCCGGCAGGTCGTACATGACGTCCAGGAGGACCTCTTCCAAGATGGCCCTGAGCCCGCGGGCCCCGGTCCCCCGGAGCAGCGCCTGGTCGGCCACGGCGTCGAGCGCGTCGTCGGTCAGCACCAGCTCCACCCCGTCCAGCTCGAACTGGTACGCGTACTGCTTGATCAGCGCGTTCTTCGGCTCGACGAGGATCCGGATCAGCGCGTCCTTGTACAACTGCGAGACCGCTCCGACCACCGGCAACCGCCCGATGAACTCGGGGATGAGGCCGAACTTCATCAAGTCCTCGGGGAGGACCCGGCGGAGGATCTCGTCGTCGTTGCGCTCGGTCGTCGACACATCCGCGCGGAAGCCGATCCCCTTGCGGCCGATCCGGCTCTCGATGATCTTGTCCAACCCGGCGAACGCCCCGCCGCAGATGAACAGGATGTTCGTTGTGTCGATCTGGATGAACTCTTGGTGGGGGTGCTTGCGGCCGCCCTGAGGGGGCACCGACGCGGTCGTCCCCTCCAGGATCTTGAGCAGCGCCTGCTGGACACCCTCACCCGAGACGTCCCGTGTGATTGACGGGTTCTCGCTCTTGCGCGCGATCTTGTCGATCTCGTCGACGTAGATGATCCCGGTCTCGGCCCGCTTCACGTCGTAGTCGGCCGCCTGGATCAGCTTGAGGAGGATGTTCTCCACGTCCTCGCCGACATATCCGGCCTCGGTCAGCGCGGTCGCGTCGGCGATGGCGAACGGCACGTTCAGCATGCGGGCGAGCGTCTGGGCCAAGAGGGTCTTCCCGCACCCGGTCGGCCCGAGGAGCAGGATGTTCGACTTGGCCAGCTCGACCCCTTCTTCGGGATTCGGGTTGGCCTGGACCCGCTTGTAGTGGTTGTAGACCGCGACCGACAGGATCTTCTTGGCGTACTCCTGCCCGACGACGTAGTCGTTCAGGAACTCGAAGATCTCACGGGGCTTCGGGAGGTCCTCGAAGTTGAGCTCGGTGGACTCGGTGAGCTCCTCGGCGATGATGTCGTTGCAAAGGTCGATGCACTCGTCGCAGATGTAGACGCCCGGGCCGGCGATGAGCTTCTTCACCTGCTTCTGCGACTTGCCGCAGAAGCTGCACTTGACCAGATCGCCGCCTTCGCCAAACTTCGCCACGCCTACCTCCCTCTAGACCCGGTCCCTGGGCCAGCCTGTTGGTTGCTACGCGGCGCCGACCGCTTCGAGCGGAGCGGCTTCTCTTGTGCTGATCACCTCGTCGATGACCCCGTAGAGCACCGCCTCGTCGGCGGTCATCACGAAGTCGCGGTCCGTGTCCTTCCCCACCTTCTCGAGCGTCTGGCCGGTGTCGGCGGCGAGCATCTGGTTGAGCAGGTCGCGCATCCGGAGGATCTCGCGGGCCTGGAGCTCAATGTCGCTCGCCTGTCCCTCGGCACCGCCCCACGGCTGGTGGAGGAGGATCCGGGCGTGGGGAAGAGCGAAGCGCTTCCCCCGGGCCCCGGCCGCCAGCAGGACGGCGGCGGCCGACGCCGCCTGCCCGAAGCAGAAGGTCGACACGTCCGGCTTCAGGAACTTCATCGTGTCGTAGATCGCGAAAAGGGCGGTGATGTCACCGCCCGGAGAGTTGATGTAGAGGTGGATGTCCTTGTCCGGCTCCTCGGACTCCAAGAAGAGCAGCTGGGCGCAGACCAGGTTGGCGACCGTGTCGTCGATCGGGGTGCCGAGAAAGACGATCCGCTCCTTCAGGAGCCGGGAATAGAGGTCGTAGGCGCGCTCGCCGCGGTTGGACGACTCGACGACCGTTGGGACCAGGTAGTTCTGCGCGCGGAGGCGGCCGTCGGACATCAGGACGCGTCCCCTGCCGGTGCCGCTGCCTCGAGTTGCTGACTCTCCACGGAAACCTCCACCTCGTCGCCCCGGTCGTCGTCACCCAAGTTCACTCGCAGATCGTCCCGCGAAGCGGGATTCCCCGCTTCATCGACGAGCTGCACGTGATCAAGCAGCCATGTAAGCGCCTTGGCCTTCCTCTGCTCCGAGCGTACCTCGCCGATACGCCCATCGCGGTCGAGCCGGTCCCGCAGCTCGGAGGGGTCGACCTGCAGGCGCTCGGCGCTCGCGGAAAGTTGCTCCTCCAGCTCTGCGTCGTCGACCCGCAGTCCCTCGGCGTCGGCGAGCGCCCGGAGGGCGAGGTCCGCCTTCACCGATCGCAGCGCGTCGACGCGCAGTTCGGCGAGCAGGGCTTCGGCGTCGCGACCGGTGGCCGCCAGGAACTGATCGATCGTGAGCTTCTGCTCCTCGAGGCGATGCCCGAGGTCGTGGACCCGGCGGCGCACCTCCTCGTCGACGAGCAAGTCGGGCACCTCGTCGTCGTCGACGAGCTCGACGAGCGCGGCCACGCTGTTCTCCCGCCAGGCAAAGCGCGCCTCGATCAGCCGCATCTGGGCGAGCCGCTCGCCGATGTCGCTCCGCAGCTCCTGCAGCGTCGAGAACTCGGAGTTCTCGGCGACCCATTCGTCGGTCGGCTCGGGCAGCCGCTTCTCCTTCACGTCCTTCACGAGCACGCTGAAGGCCAGGGTCTCGTCCCCGCGTCCCGCCACCGGGGCGCGGAAGGCCAGCACGTCGCCCGCTTTGGACCCCCGCAGCTGGTTGTCGAGCTCGTCGGCCACGCTGCCGGTCCCGACCTCGTACAAGAAGTCGTCGGCCGCGACGACCTCCTCGCCTCCGCTCGACTTCGCGTGGAGGTTGATCGTCACGTTGTCCTTGTCCCTGGCCTTGCGGGTGACCTCGACCAGTTCGCCGTCGTTCTCCCGGAGGCGGTCGACCTGGGCGTCGACGTCGGCGTCTGGCACCGCGAGGGACGGCACGGTCGCCTGGAGCCCGGCGTAGCCGGGGATCGCCACGGTCGGGCGGACCTGGACCACCGCGTCGAACTCGAGGGCGCCGCTCTCCTCCCCGGCGGTGATGTCGATGTTGGGTGGCGCGATGGGGTCGAGCTCGGTCTCGGCGACGGCGCGGGCGTAGAACTCGGGCAGGGCCTCGCGAAGGGCCTCGCTGCGGAGGCTGCCCGATCCACCGAGGCGCGCCTCGAGCACCTGGCGCGGGACCTTGCCGGGCCGGAACCCGGGCACCCGGATCTCGCGCGACAACTTGCGCACGGTCTGCTCGAGGGCATGGTCCATCTCGGATTCTTCGACCTGGACGGAAAGCCGGACCTTGGAACCCTCGACGGCTTCGGCGGAGGCACGCATAGCGGGAGGTCACACTCTACCGGTGGCCACCCCGCCGACCGCGACCATCGCGGCGGGTCAGATCATGAAGTTCATGGATCGCACGATCTTGCGCCCGAGCTCCGCGTCGCCCTCGACCCCGACGTCGCCGGCGTCGAGGACCGCCTCGGGGTCCTCCCGGCCACAGGCGAGGCGGACGAAGTGCTCGGCCGGCATGCGGAGCCGGACCGTCGGGGAGGCGGGCGCGCCGTCGAGGACATTGGCCCGCTTGCCCTCGACCCCGATCGCGAGCTCCCGCGCCAGCGGCCCCTCGATGTCGAACACCACCGTGGTGCCCTCGGGCGGGCCGACCTGCCGCCCGACGACGAACCCCATACCCGAGGTGAGCCGGCGCAGAGCGACGGCCTCGCCCCGCCCGCCCCGGTCGCCGGGCCGGTCGATCGCCCAGCGGATGTCCTGGCCGTGGACCCAGCTGTCCATGATCCGGATCTGCATGAACTCGCCGTAGGGGGCCTCGCCGATCGGGCTCCAGCCGGGCACCTCCCACCGCTCCGCCGGCATCGCCCGGAGCTCCCCCAGGCGCTTCTGGGTCACCTCGACGAACTCGGCCAGCACCTCGGTCCCCGGCACGCCCCGCCGGGCCTCGATCCACGCCTCGTTCGACGCGCCGATGGGGTTCCGGACGTGCTCGGGCATCGGGTCCGGCGCGCTTGGCGCCGCCGTGCCGAGGAGGCTCAACTCGGTCCCGATCATGTGCGAGACGTGGTCCCGCACGGTCCAGCCGGGACAGTCGGTGTCCCGGTCCCAGGCATCGGGATGGAGGCTCTCCAGTGCCTGGGCGGTGGCCGACCAGGTCTCTTCGAGGGCGGCGATGGTCTCTTCGGGCGAGGTGTCAGGCACGGACAGATCGTAGAACCCACCCATTTCGCCCGCCCGGTGCCGCCCCCTCAGCCGTTTTCAGTATCTTTCATGCTTTCTTGGACTCCAGGGTCCCCCCGTAGGCAGGGAGCCACCGCTAGGTTCATGCCCGTCCCGAACCTGGGTCTGCCCAGATCGCAGGGGACGAGAACGGCGAGGAGGAGTCGCAATGGCTTCGTATGAGGGGTATTGCGTGAAGTGCCGAGAGAAGCGGACGTTCGAGGGCCACGAAGTCGAGCTGGCGAACGGCCGTCGTGCGGCACAGGGCATCTGCCCCACGTGCGGTACCAAGATGAACCGGATTCTCGGCAAGAAGGCCACGGCCTGATCGAGCGAGCCGGCGCCGGCGTGATCGCCCTGGCGCCGGACGCTCGTCGCACGGCGGGCGGGCTCCACCCGTAACGGGGAGGCGATCGCGCAACCTGCGTCGGAGTGGTCCTGCGCGCCCCGGGTGGGGTGGCCGCAGGCGTGCAGGGCGCCGCGGATCCAGGAGATACCGTCTCTGCGAGCAGCACACGGGGCGTAGCGCAGCCTGGTTAGCGCACGTGCTTTGGGAGCACGAGGTCCCCGGTTCAAATCCGGGCGCCCCGACGCCGGGCCGGGCACCCACCCGGGCCCGCCGCCTACCCCTGATCCTCCCGGGATCGGCCAGCGGCGAGCCGCTTGAGTCGGCGGGACCGCCAGAAGTGGTACGCGACCAGCGCGGCCACGATCACGCCAGCTCCGACGTACGACCAGATGCCGATCGTGCGCAGCGCGTGCTCGTAGGCAGTACCGAGGGCGTAGCCGAGCATCGTGTAGAGGGTGGCCCACACGACCCCGCCGATGACGTCGTAGACCACGAAGCTCCGCAGCCGCAGGTCGCTCAGGCCGGCGAGCGCCGGCATCACGGCGCGGACGACGACCACGAAGCGCCCGATGACCACGGCCGGGCCGCCCCGGGTGCTGAGCTGGTCCCGGGCCCGGGCGACCATTGGATGGTCACGCAGCCGGGTGTGCTCGAGCACCCACGGCAGGATCAGCCGCCCGAGGCCGTAGCCGACCAGGTAGGAGCCGATCGCGGCGGCGACCGCCACCACCACCATCACGACGATGTCGACCCGGTGCTGCTTGGCCAGCACCCCGCCCAGGACCATGGACAGCTCACCGGGCACGAAGAACCCGATCCCGAAGCCGGACTCCGCGAACAGGAGGCCGGCCACCACCAGGTAGATGACCGGACCGTGGAAGTGCTTGAGGAAGTCGGTCATGGTCCGCAGGCGGCCCCGTGCCGACCCGCCCGGGTGCGCACCCTCACCGCCCGGAGCCTACGGGCCGGATGACGAGGCCTTCGGTAACCTGCGCCTGCACGCATCCGGCAAACATAGGGGGCACCGTGTCCGACGCGACCGGCGAGATCCAGGGCACCTGCGACGAGAAGTTCGCGGCGGTGCGAGAGGCGTTCCAGAAGAACTTCGACGACGAGCTCGACGTCGGCGCCTCTGTCGCCGTCTACCTCGAGGGTGAGTCGGTGGTCGACCTGTGGGGCGGCTTCGCCGACCCCGACCGCACGGTCCCCTGGGAGCGCGACTCGATCACCAACGTCTGGTCGACGACGAAGACCATGACCAACCTGTGCGCGCTGATCCTCGCCGATCAGGGCGAGCTGGACCTGCACGGGCCCGTGGCCGCCTACTGGCCCGAGTTCAAGGCCAACGACAAGGAGCGGATCGAGGTCCGCCACCTGCTCTCCCACACGGCCGGCCTCTCGGGCTGGGAGGAGCCCATCACCGTCGAGGACCTGTACGACTGGGAGAAGGTGACCTCGCTTCTGGCCGCCCAGAAGCCGTGGTGGGAGCCGGGGACCGCCTCGGGCTACCACGCGCTCACGCAGGGATACCTGGTCGGAGAGGTCGTGCGGCGGGTCACCGGGCAGAGCCTCGGGACCTTCTTCGCGAAGGAGGTTGCCGGACCGCTCGGCGGCGACTTCCTGATCGGCCTCCCGGCGAAGGACGACGCCCGCACGGTCAGGGTGATCCCGCCGGGGAACGCCCTCCTCGAGCAGGCGACGCCCGAGATGCTCGAGAACCCGCTGCTCATCAAGACCTTCACGAACCCGGTGCTCTCCCCCGACGTGGCCTGGGAGGAGGCGTGGCGGCGGGCCGAGATCCCGGCCGCCAACGGGCAGAGCAACGCCCGCGGCGTGGCGGCGGTGCAGTCGATCGTCTCCAACCACGGGGAGGCCCGGGGGGTCCGGCTCATGTCGCCCAAGGGGTGCGACGCCATCTTCGAGGAGCAGTCGAACGGGAACGACCTGGTCATGAGCGTTCCGCTCCGCTTCGGGATCGGCTACGGCCTCGGCAGCGACCTCATCCCGATGGGCCCGCGCGGGTGCTTCTGGGGCGGCCTCGGCGGCTCGATCGTGGTCTCCGACCTCGACGCCCGCATCACCATCGCCTACGTGATGAACCGGATGGAGGCCGGGCTCATCGGAGACGTGCGCGGCATCAACCTGGTGATGGCGGCGGTGCTGAGCCTCGCCTCGGGCTGAGGCGCCGGTCCCCTACCGGATGCCGAAGTAGGCGATCCCGGCGACGCCGAGGGCGAGGCAGTAGCAGGCGAACGGGACCAGCCCACGGGTCCGGAACCACCGGACGAGGAACCGGACCGAGAAGAGCGCCATCAGGAACGCCGCGACGCTGCCGGCGATCACCTGGCCACGGATCCCGTTGCCGAGGTGGCCGAGGAGGTCGGGGATCTTGAGTATCCCGGCCGCCAGGATGGGCGGCGCCGACAGGAGGAAGGCGAACCGGGCGGCGTCCTCGTAGGTGAGTCCCCGCCACAGCCCGGTCACCATGCACACGCCGTCCCGGCTGATCCCGGCGAACAGCGCGCTCGACTGGGCGAACCCGACCAACACGGCGTCGCGCAGGCGGAGTGAGGCGAGGACCTCGGAGTCATGATCGCCCTCGCCGACCGGTGGCGCCCCCGCCTCGGGGGGCCGGGCTGCGGGCGCGGCCGGAGCGCTCACGGCCAGGGCGGGCTCGAGGGCGCGACGGGCCCGGGCGCGTCGCCGCAGCCACTCGCCGGTGAGCAGGAGCAGACCGTTGACCGCGAGGAAGTCGGCGACGACGTAGGGCTTGGCGAACAGCGTGCGGAACTGGTGCTCGAGGGTGAAGCCGAGGATCCCGACGGGGATCGTGGCCACGATGATGAACCAGGCGGCCCGCTCGTCGGCCGTCTCGGCCCGCCGGGTCCGCAGGCTGGAGAAGAACCCCTTCACGATCCGCAGCCAGTCGCGCCAGAAGTAGGCGATCAACGCGAGGGCGGTGGCCACGTGCAGGCCCACCACGAACGCGAGGTACGGGGATTCCGACGAGGCCTGCTGGGTGACCAGCTTGGACCACGATCCCCCGATGAACGCCGGGATGATCACGGTGTGCCCGAGGCTCGAGACCGGGAAGAGCTCGGCGACCCCCTGAATGATCCCGATCACGATCGCCTGAAGGAAGCTCACTCGGACTCCGGGGCTCGGCCATCGCGGGCGGTGCGGCGCACCCGCGTCCAGCGAACGAAGTTAGGCGACGGTGCTCCGCCGGCGGCGCATGCCCGGCGGTCCGGCGGAGAGTTCAGATCGCTCCGAGCGCCTGCGCCTCGTCGTGCGCGAGGGTGGCGAGGATCGATTCGGCGAGCACCCGGGCCGAACGGGCGTCCAGCTCGACCGCCACCCGCTCGCTCGGGTCCGCGCCGGCCGCCCGGAAGTCGATGCACAGCGCGTGCTCGACCGGGGCCTCCTGGGGGTGGTCGAAGTACACGACGGCCTCGCGGATCGGGAACCAGCCCTTGGCCCCGAGGCCGGTGCCGGCGACCGGCTCGGTCGTGGTGAGGTATGTGCACATCGGGCTCAGGCCTCCAGGTGGGCGCCGTAGAACGCCCAGATCTGGTGCCAGCCGTCCCGGGCGGCTTCGGCGTTGTAGCTCGGCCGCTCCACCCAGAAGAAGGCGTGCCCGGCGTCCTCGTAGCTGTGGAACTCGTAGGTCTTCGAGTGCTTCTTCAGCTCTTCCTCCATCCGGGCCACGTGCTCGGGCGAGGGGTTCGCGTCTTGCACCCCGAAGAGGCCGAGCATCGGGCAGTGGAGGTCCTTCGTCATGTCGATCACCGCGACCGGCCGCTCCGGGGTGAGCTGGTCCGGGTTCACCACCACCCCGCCCCCGTAGCAGTCGACCGCCGCGTCGAGCTCGAGGTTGCAGGCGCTCAGGTAGCTCTGTCGGCCCCCCGAGCAGTAGCCGATCACGCCGACCTTCCCGTTCGCGCCCGGCTGGGCCTTGAGGAACGCCATCGCCCCGGCGATGTCCTCGAGGCACTGGGCGTCCGGGACGCCACCGGCCGCCCGGGCGGCCGCGGCTCCGTCGCCCGACGAGGCACCGGGTGCGTAGCGGTGGAAGAGATTCGGCACGACCGCGCCGTATCCGTGGGCGGCGAACCGTCGGGCGATCTCCTTGGTCGAGGAGTCGTAGCCGGGCATGTGGTGAATGACCACGACGCTGCCGAAGGAGGTCCCCTCCATCGGCCTCGCGTGGTAGCCCTCGATCTCGTCGCCCCGGCCCGAGGTCAGACCGATCGTCCCGGCCTCGATCCTGTCACCGCTCATGTCGTTGCCCTTTCGCCGTGGGAGGCGCCGCGACGCGGGCCCGGGGGCCGCACCGTCGGCTCGATCCAGCCTCGCGGCCCGGGCCCGGGCCGGGCAACCCGTGGCCGCTCAGTCGGCGACGACCGCCTCGGCCTCGATCTCCACTAAGAAGCGCGGGTCGAGGAGGGCCGCCACGACCACCATTGTGGCGGCCGGGCGCGTCGTTCCGAACGCCTCGGCGTGCGCGGCTCCGACCGCATCGGCGTCCTCGGCCCGGCACAGGAACATGCGGGTCCGGACGACGTCGGCGAGCCCGGCCCCGAGGTCCTCGAGGGCCGACCCGATGATCTCGATGCACCGCCGTGCCTGGACGCCGGCGTCGTCGGGGCAGGAGCCGTCCGGCCAGATCGGCGCGGTTCCCGAGACGAGCACGCGGGACCCCTCCCGCACCGCGCGGCTGAAGCCGATGGTCGCCTCGAACGGGGAGCCCGAGGATGCCCGCCGGCGACCGGCGTCGGTCACGACCCGGTGAATCGGGGCTCGCGCCGCCCGCTCGACGCCGCGACCCCCTCGGCGAAGTCGGCGGTGCGGCGCAGCCGGTCCTGCTCGGCGCGTTCGAGGTCGGTGGCCTCCCGGACTCGCTCGGCCAAGCCACGGCGCATGGTGGCCCGGATGGCCCGCACCGACAGCGGTGCGGCCCCGGCGAGCTCCACAGCCATCGACCGCGCCTCGCCAAAGATGGCGTCGTTCGAGGCGGCCAGCCGGTCGCACAGCCCGAGCGCGAACGCCTCCTCCCCGCCGATGCGTCGACCGGTGTAGAGCAGTGACGTCGCGGCCTGGTTCCCGACGACGAGCGGCAGCGTGACGCTGAGCGCGAAGCCGTGGTGGAACCCGAGCCGGGAGAAGTTCGCCGCGAACCGGCTCTCGGGGCTGGCCACCCGGAAGTCGGCCGACAGGGCGAGCCCGAGACCGCCCCCGATCGCCGCGCCGGTGACGGCCGCCACGACCGGGAGCTCGGCGGTGAACAGGCGAACCGCATGGTCATAGAGCTCGCCCACCGTGCGCTCGGTGCCGCTCGTCAGATCCGCCCCCGCACAGAAGTGCCGGCCCTCGGCGCACAGCACGATGGCGCGGCAGGGTCCGCGTTGGAGCTCCTCGTAGGCGTCGGCGATCGCCGCCACCAGCGCCACGTCGAAGAAGTTGTTGGGTGGCCGGTGGAGCTCGACGGTCGCGACGTAGTCGTCGCCCTGCTCCACCGTCACGTCGCCCACGCCACCTACCCCGCTTCTGTCTCGCCCGACCGGATCGGCTTGTGACGACCCTACCGAGCCGGGCCCGAGTGGGGCGAGGCCGACCTCACCGGCGCGGGGCGTTCGTCCGAACCTCCCGAAAGGGGACGTCGGCGTCCGAGGACGGCTCGCGCGGCAGCCCGAGGGCCCGCTCCCCGACGATGTTGTGCTGGATCTCGTCGGTGCCCCCGGCGATCGATCCGGCCGGCACCGAAACGAGGATCTCGGCCACCACCCCCCCGCGGGATGAGTCGGGCCCGGTCAGCATGCCGGCGGCGCCCGCCATCGCGCCGTGGGCGCGCGACGCCCGGCGCGCGATGTCGCTCCCGGCGAGCTTGGCCACCGAACCCTCGGGCCCCGGCGACCTCCCCGTCGCCCTGGCCGCCCGCGACCGCTCGACGTTCCAGTGGGCGACCCGGCTCCTCGCCACGACGTTGGCGACCAGTTGACGCTCCACCGCCGAGGCCCCTCTCTCCCGGGCGATCTCGGGCAGCAGGTCGGCCCGCCCCGCCCGCTGCGGATACCACGCGTAGGTCCGCGCGTGCTCCGCCGCCTCCGTCATCGCCTCGGTGGCGGTCCGGCCGGGCGACCAGCCGTCCGTCGCGACGAGCCGGACCCCGCCGAGCCCTCGCTCGTGGGCGAGGGTCGTGAGCGCGCCCGCCCACCCGCCGTTCACCTCGCCGACGACATGGTCGGCCGGAACCCGGGCCTCGGTGAGGAACACCTCGTTGAACGAGGCGTGCCCGTTCATCTGGCGCAGCGGGCGCACCTCCACGCCCGGTTGGTCCATGGGCAGGACGAAATACGTGATGCCGCGGTGCTTGGGGGCGTCCCAGTCGGTGCGGGCGAGCAGCATGCCGAAGGCCGCGGTCCGGGCGCCGGTGGTCCAGACCTTCTGGCCGCTCACGACCCACTCGTCCCCGTCGTGGTCGGCCCGGGTGGTGAGCCCGGCGAGGTCCGATCCGTTGCCGGGCTCGGAGAACAGCTGGCACCAGCGGTCCTCGCCGGTCAGGATCCGTCGGAGGAGCCGGGCCTTCAGGGCGTCGGATCCGTGGGCGAGCAGCGTCGGCGCGGCGAGGTTCATGGCCGAGCCGATCGGCGGCCCGACGGCACCGAAGGCCTGCCGTTCCGCGTCGGCCACGGCGGCCAGGTCGGCGGACAACCCCTGGCCGTGCCACTCCGGTGGCCAACCCGGCGCGGCCCAGCCGGAGTCTGCGAGGAGCCCGCGCCACTCGGCGAGCGGTCGGTCGGGGTCCCAGTTGGCCTCGAGCCAGTCCCGGACCTCGGCCCGCACCTGCGCCGGAGTCGAAGCACCGCTCATCGTCTCGCCCCCCGCGCGCGTCCCGGGCTTTGCCCGCACCGGCGCGGGCCCGGCCGCTCAGGCTACGCCCGGGCCGTCACGCGGTCGCCGGCGGCACGTCGTAGCCGTCGGCCCAGTCGAGCTGCGGCACGTCGAAGACGAGGTCCGTTGCCCGCTCCACGATGAGCAACACCGCGAGACCGTGCGGCAAACCGCCGTGCCAGTGCCACTCCCCCGCCGGGATGACCACCGTGTCCCCGCGGCCGACCACGGCCCGTTCGAGCGGGTCGGCCACCGCGGCCTCACCGGCGACCACGTGCAGGAGCCGACCCGACCTCGAGAGGTGGGGCCGGCAGCGGGCGCCCGGCTCGAGCCGGACGAAGCGCATCTCAAAGCCGTCCTCGAACGGCACCGGCTCGGTGTGGTGCGTGGCACCCACATAGAAAGAAGGCGCGACCGCGCCCATGGCGGAAGGCTCTGGCGCCCCGATCACCTCCATCGACGTCCCCCCTCTCGCCCGGACCGACCCCGTGGTCGGCCCGCGCCCGGACATGGGAGAGTCAGATGGTGCTCCCCCCGGTCAAGGCGCTCGTGTTCGACGTCTTCGGAACGGTCGTGGACTGGCGAACTTGCGTCGTCCGAGAGGCCGAGCGGCTGGCCGGAGGGGCCGGGGCCGACGTGGACTGGGGATCGTTCGCCGACGACTGGCGCCGGGAGGGCTATCTGGCCCCGATCATGGAGATCGTCCGGGGATCGCGCCCGTATTCCGACGTCGAGGTGCTCCTCGGCGACGTGCTCGGGGAGCTGCTCAGCCGCGTGTCGGTGGACCTCGACGACCGGGCGGCCCAAGAGCTCCTGTCCGTGTGGCGTCGCCTCGAACCCTGGGCCGACGCTCGCGAAGGGCTCGAGCGGCTCCGCCGCGACCACGTCATCGCCCCGCTGTCGAACGGGAGCTTCGCACTGTTGACCGAGATGGCGAAGCGGGCCGGCCTCCCCTGGGACTGCATTCTCTCGACCGAACTGTTCGGGTCCTACAAGCCGGATCCGGCCACCTACCGCGGGGCGGCGCGGCTCCTCGGGGTCGAGCCGGCCGAGGTGATGATGGTGGCGGCGCACGGGAGCGACCTCCGGGCCGCTGCGGCCGTCGGGCTGCGCACCGCGTACGTGCCGAGACCGGCCGAATGGGGTCCGGACGCGGCGCCCCCGGCACCGCCCGACCCGGACTTCGACGTCGTCGCCGCCGACTTCAATGAGCTTGCCACCGCGCTCGGCAGAGAGGAGTCCCGATCGTGAACACCGGTGGAGCAGTGCGATGAGCGGCTCACTGACCCCGGCCGAACGCGCCTACCTGGAAGAACAACGGCTCGGGCGGCTGGCCACTGTCGACGCCGCCGGAAGGCCGCACGTCGCGCCGGTCGGGTTCACCTACAACGAGGAGACGGGGACCATCGACATCCGGGGCTTCCGCATGTCGGCCACCGCCAAGTTCGCGCACGTGGCCAAACGCGGTGTCGCGGCCTTCGTCGTCGACGACGTCCTTCCGCCTTGGCGGCCCCGGGGGATCGAGATCCGGGGGCGGGCCGAGGCCCTCGAGCACGCGCCGGACGCGGACACCGGACTGATCCGCATCCACCTCGACCGCGTGCACTCCTGGGGCGAGGGTCTCCGGCCGGACAGCGACGACGGCCGATGACTCAGGTCGGTCGCGCCCTCTTCTCGCCGAACGCGTTCCAGTAGGTCGTCTCGTCGACGGGCCGGCGCTCCGCCTCGCCCCAACGGCCGAGCGGATAGCCCACCGGGATCATGGCCCAGGTCTGCACGTCCTCGGGGATGCCGAGGACCTCCTTCACCTCCGCCTCCTTCAGCCGGTGCACCGTGGTGAGCGCGGTCCCGAGACCGAGCGCGCGGGCGGCGAGGAACAGGTTCTGGCACCCCGGATAGATAGACGCCGGATCGCCGGCCCGCGAGCACGGGATCACGATCGCGGGCGCCTCCCCCATGTGGGCGGCGAGGTAGTCGGCCGAGGTGAGGATCGACGAGGGCGGACCCTCTCCCTGGGCGTCCGCGTAGACCGAGCGAACCGAGTTCCACGCCTCGCCGTACAGCGCGCCGATCCGCGCCTTTTTCTCAGTGTCCGTCACGACCAGCCACCGGGCGACCTGGCGGTTGCCGCCCGAGGGGGCCTTGCTGGCCGCCTCGATGATCGTCCAGAGATCCTCGTCGGAGACCGGACGGTCCGGGTCCAGCCGCCGCATGGCCCGGGTGGTGCGCAATGCCTCGAAGAGTTCCATCGACCACCATTACCACGGCCGGGGCACCGACGCCGCCGATGCGTCCGGCCCGGGCCCGACGCTCGGTGACCCGGTTCGCTCGCGCACTCGTTTGCAATGAAGCCGTCCGTCCACGAACATCGTGCCGTGACTACGGGGAACGGCCCGCGGCCGGTTCAGCTCCGCGACGTCGCGGCCGCCGCCGGGGTGTCGATCTCCACCGCCTCACGGGTCCTCACCGGCTCCGGCCGGTGCTCGCCGGCGGCTCGGCTGGCGGTCGAGACGGCCGCCAAACAGCTCTCCTACGAGCCCAACAAGATCGCCCGTGCGCTCCGGGCCCAGAGCACCCGCAGCATCGGGATGATCGTCCCGTGGCTGCGCAACCCGTTCTACGCCGAGCTGGTCGAGGCGGTGGACGTCTTCCTCCAGCGGGTCGGGCTCGACCTGGTGCTCGCCGATGCCCACGGGCTCTGGCAGGACGAGGCCCGCCGGGTCCACTCCCTCGTCTCGCGCCGGGTCGACGGGCTGATCGTGGTACCCACCGACGAGCACGAGAGCACCCGCGCCCTCGAGGAGGCGAACCGCTCGATCCCGGTGGTGCAGCTCGGCTACGACGCGGGGCTGAATGCCGACTACGTCGGCATCGACAACGAGCTCGGGGTCCGGCTCGTACTGGACCACCTCGTCAAGCTCGGCGCGAGCAGTGTGCAGTTCGTGTCCTCCACCATCAACACCTCGGCCGGGCGCACCCGGCTGCAGGCGTTCTGGCAGGGCACCGAGGAACGGTCGCTCCGCCACGAGGAGCCCATCCTCGGGCGCTTCACCGCCAACTTCGGCAAGGAGGCGGTCAAGCGGATCCTGGCCGCGGGGTCGATGCCGGACGCGATCGTGTGCGCGTCCGACGTCGTGGCCCTCGGGGTGATCGGACAGCTGCGGGCCGAGGGGCTCTCGGTGCCCGACGACGTGATGGTCACCGGGTTCGACGACATCGTCTTCGCCGAACTGTGCGACCCGCCGCTGACGACGGTCCACCAACCTCGGCGGCGGTTGGCCGATGCCACCGTCTCGGCGCTGGTCGCCCGCATCAACGGCGAGCACCAGGGCGAGCCGACCCGCGTCGAGGTGCACCCCCACCTCGTGATCCGGAGGTCCTCGCTCCGCCCGCCGCGGGTGGTGCCCGCGTCCAACCCGGCGTAGGGCTAGTCGGCCCCCGGCATCGGGACGTTCTGCAGGCGGAGGCGGCCCAGCGCGACGAGCTTCCCGTCGCCCCGGGTGAGCTCGACCTCCCACAGCTGCTGGACCCGGCCCTGGAGCACCGGCACGGCGACGACGTCGAGCCGTCCCTCACTGATCGGCCGGAGGAAGTCGGTCGAGTTGTGGGTGCCGACGGCGAACTGACCGCGCTCGGACACCGCCGCCGACGCTCCGAGCGACGCCGTCGTCTCGACGATCGTCGTGAACACCCCACCGTGTGCCACGCCCCACGGGGTGTGGTGATCGCCGGTGACCTCCAGGTGGCCAACCACCCGAGACCCGCTCAGCTCCTCGATCTCGAGACCGAGCGCGCTCAGCCAGGCCCCGCCGGTCGGGACCGCGCCGACCCCGGTCACCGGCCCGCCGTGGCCACCGACGGTTCGGCGGCGGTGCTGCCCGGGTCGCGCACCTCGGCCCGAACGTCGTCGGGTCCGAGCGGCGCCCCGCAGCGCGTGCACATCCGCCGGTCGTCGACCGCGCCACCGCACTGGCGGTGGCGGACGACGACGGGTGGGGGGCCGTCGACCGTGTGGCGGTCGCCCCAGCCGAGGAGCGCCATCAGCACCGGCCACAGGTCGAGGCCCTTCTCGGTCAGCCGGTACTCGTAGCGCGCCGGGTGGTCCTGGTAGGGCTCCTTCTCGAGGATCCCGTCGTCGACGAGGCGGCCGAGCCGGTCGGTCAGTACGGTGCGTGCGATGCCGAGGTGGCGGTGGAAGTCGTCGAAACGGCGGGTCCCCCAGAACGCCTCGCGGACGATGAGCATCGTCCAGCGGTCGCCGACGACCTCGAGGGTCCGGGCGATCGAGCATCGCTGGGACTCGTAGCGGCGCGGCAGCATGTCCCCAGCGTACCGCATCAGTAGCTTGACCGTACCCAGCCGGTCCGGCCCGCCGTGACGTTCCGCGACCGAGCCGACGCGGGGCGCCGCCTGGCCGCCGCACTGGCCGCCAAGGCCGCCGAGCGGCCGGTCGTGCTCGGGCTCCCGCGCGGCGGGGTGGCCGTCGGTTACGAGGTCGCCGTCGCGCTCGGGGCGCCGCTCGACGTGATCCTCGTGCGCAAGATCGGCGTCCCGAGCCAGCCCGAGCTGGCCATGGGGGCACTCGGCGAAGGCGGCGTGGTCGTCGTCAACCACGACGTCGTCGCGGCGGCCGGACTGAGCGCCGAGGACTTTGCGGCGGTCCAGCGGGCCGAGCTCATCGAGCTCGAGCGCCGTGCCGTCGCGTACCGCGGGGACCGCCCGAGGATCCCGCTCGAGGGCCGGCCGGCGATCGTGGTCGACGACGGCGTGGCCACCGGGTCGACGGCGCGGGCGGCCTGCCAGGTGGCGCGGGCCCTCGGGGCCACGCCACTCACGTTGGCGGTGCCGGTCGGACCTCGCGGCATCGAGGTGACGATGCTCGGTGTCGCGGACGAGGTGGTCTGCCTCGAGTCGGCCGGGGGGTTCTTCGCGATCGGGGAGGCCTACGACGACTTCTCCGCCACCACCGACGCGGTCGTCGTCGAGCTCCTGGAGCGCGCCAGGCGCTGAGCGGGCCTGTCCGGATCCGTCCGGCCAGTGCCGGCGCGATGGTCCATCATCGCGGCCATGAGCGGGTTCTCGGCGGTGGTCACGACCGGCATCTACTGCCGGCCCGGCTGCGGGGGGCGTCCCCACCCGGCCAACGTCCGGCCCTACGCCCTCGCGGCGGCGGCCGAGGCCGCCGGGTTCCGCGCCTGCCTGCGGTGCCGGCCCTACCGGAGCGACCCGCCGCTCAGCCCCGACGCCCCCGAGCTCGTGTGCCGGGCGGTCCAGCTGGTGGTCGCCGGCCTGCTCGACGAGCACACCGAGGAGGAACTCGGCGCCCGACTCGGGGTCTCGCCGCGCCACCTGCGCCGACTCTTCGAGACGCACCTCGGCGTGACGCCCGACCAACTGGCCCGGTCACGGCGGGCCCACTTCGCGCGACGCCTGCTCGACGACACCGACCTCTCCTTCGCCCAGATCGCGTTCGCCTCCGGATTCGGCAGCATCCGGCAGTTCAACCGGGTCTTCCAGGATGTCTTCCGGGCGACCCCGCGGGAGCTGCGGGCCCGGCGCCGCTCCTCGGACCGGCTGGTCGCCGACGGCGGGCTGGCCCTCCGGCTCCCGTTCAGCCCGCCGCTGGCGTGGGACGCGATGCTCTCGTACCTCGAGAGCCGCGCGATCCCGGGCGTGGAACGCGTCGAGGCGGGCACCTACCGCAGGACGATCGTCGTCGAGGGGGACCCGGGGGTGCTCGAGCTGTCCCGGGGCGGGGACGACCATCTGGTGCTGGTCGCGCACCTCCCGCATTGGGAGGGGCTCATCCACCTCGTGGAGCGGGCCCGGCGGATCTTCGGCCTCGACGTCGACCTCGAGTCGTCCGCCGGCGCGCTCACCGACGACCCGACGATCGGCGCGCTGGTGCGCGCGCGACCCGGGCTCCGCACCCCCGGCACCTGGGACCCGTTCGAAACCGCGGTCCGGGCGGTGTGCGGCCAGATGATCAGCGTGCCGGCGGCCGGGACGATCGTGCGGCGGATCGCGGAGCGGCACGGGACCGAGGTCCCCGGGCTCAGCGCCCTCGGCCTCACCCAGACCTTCCCGAGCGCCGCGGTGCTGGCCGACGCCGACCTCGACGGCATCGGCCTGACCGGCACGCGGGTGGCGGCGCTGCACGACCTCGCCCGCGCCGTCGCCGGTGGGACCCTCCGGCTCGACCGCGGGACCTCACTCGAGGAGTTCGTGGAATCGGTGTCCGCCCTGCGCGGGCTCGGTCCCTGGAGCGCCCACTACCTCGCGCTCCGGCTCGGCCATCCCGACGCGTTCCCGGCGTCGGACCTCGGCCTCCGCCGCTCGCTCGAGGCGCACTGGAACCGTCCCGTCTCGGCGCGCGACGCCGAGGAGGCGGGCCGGGTGTGGCGGCCGTGGCGCGCCCTCGCCGCAACCCATCTGTGGTTCGCCCTCGGCGATCCCGCCCAGGCGGCCCCCCGACTGGCCGCGGCCCAAGCGCTTCCGTAGCCTGAGCGGGGTGCCCGTCTCGGCGCACCGCCCGGGGCCCCCCGCCCGACCCTCTCCCGCCCCGCGGCGCGGCGACATCGTCACACCCTCGGGTCCGCCGTGCCGCCAGCGATGCTCGGCGCAGTGACCGCGACGGTCGGCGCGGCGTCCGGACCGCTCCTCTACGCGTTCACCCTCGGGCTGGTGGCGGCCGTCAACCCGTGCGGTTTCCCGCTCCTCCCGGCCTACCTCGCCTTCTTCGTGGGCGAGCCCACCACCGAGCGCACGCAACGAACGCTCCGGGGTCTCGGGGCGGGGGCGAGCGCGACCGTGGGGTTCGTGGCGGTGTTCGCGCTGCTCGGGATCCTGGTCCACGCTGGGATCGACGTCGCCCTCGGGTGGGTGCCGTGGGTGATGATCCCGGTCGGGCTGGCCATGGTGGCGATCGGCGTGGCCGCCTGGCTCGGGCGGCCCCTGCCGTGGGCGATCCGGTCGAGGCGGCTGGGATCGGGCCGCGGCGCCCTCGCGATGGTCGGCTTCGGCGTGACCTACGCGGTGGCCTCGCTGACCTGCGCGCTGCCGCTGTTCCTCGCCGCGGTGGCCGGCTCCTTCGGTCGGCTCGGGGACCTCCAGGGCGTCGGCACCTTCGTCTCCTACGCGCTCGGGATGGGCCTGCTGCTCACGGTGGCCGGGGTGACCGTGGCCGTGGCCGGGGTGGATCCGCTCCGCCGGCTCGGTGCCTTCATCCGCTGGGTGCCGCGGGTGGCCGGTGCAGTCCTCGTCCTCGTCGGCGCCTACCTGACCTTCTACTGGTCGTCCTACCTGGCCGACCCGACCGCGTCCCCGCCCCCCATCGGGCTCGTCGAGCACGTGCAGACCTCGCTGAGCGACTGGCTGAGCGGCTCACCGCGCCTCATCGGGGGGATCCTGGCGATGGCACTGGTCGTGACGCTCGCGCTCGTGGTCGCGGCGCTGGCCGGAAGGCGCCCGAAGGTTGCGGTCGATCGGGACACGCCCCCGACGCGGGAGTCGGTGAAGGTCGGTGGCTGACACCCTCGAGGACGACCGGATCGCCCCGCCCCCACCGGCCGCCGGGCCGGCCCGCCGCCGCCCGCTCGTGTTCGCGGCGCTCGGCACCGCACTGGCCGCGGTGCTGGCCGTCGTCCTGTTCCTCGGCGTGGGGACGGGCTCGGGCCCGCCAGAGGTGGCGCCCGGCATCACGGCGACGGCCTCGTATCTGTTGGAGCTCGACGTCCTCCCCCCCGGCGGGTCGGCCCCGGCACCCGGCTTCACCCTCACCGACCAGCACGGCCGCACGGTGTCGCTGTCGCAGTTCCGGGGGAAGTCGGTGGTGCTCAGCTTCAACGACGACGAGTGCACGGACATCTGCACCCTGCTCGCCGAGGATGTCGCGGCCGCCGACCGCGACCTCGGCCCGGCCGCCAGGGACGTGGTGTTCCTCTCGGTGAACGCCAACCCCTACTACCCGGGGATCTCGGCCGTGCGGTCGTGGAGCGACCAACACGGGTTGGGACATGTCGCCAACTGGGTCTTCGTGACCGGGTCGCCCGCGGCTCTCCGCTCTGTCTGGGGGAAGTACGGGGTCGAGGTCGAGCTCGACCCGGCCACCCGCACCGTCGTGCACTCGACCGAGCTCTACTTCATCGGACCGAGCGGCCGGCAACTCGCGATCGGGTCGTTCGGATCGACGTCGGCCGACACCGCGATCTTCTCCCACGTCCTGGCCCAGATGGCCGACGACGACCTGCCGGGGTCCGAGCGGGTCACCGTGGGGGGGCCGAGCCCGCTCGCCCCCGACCAGGGACCCTCGGCCATCGGCGCCCGGGTGCCCGGGTTCGCGCTGCCGCTCGTCACCGACCCGCACGCCAGGCTGAGCCTGAGCCACCTGAGGGGGCGCTACACCGTCGTCAACTTCTGGTCGAGCACCTGCACCGCGTGCGTCCGCGAGATGCCGGCTCTCGAGCAGTCCTACCGCGACCTCGGCGCGCGGGTGAACTTCGTCGGGGTCGACGTCTCCGACAACCGCGCCGCGGCGGCCGCCTTCGCTCGCCGGATCGGTGTCACCTACCCGCTCGTCTCGGACCCGACCGGCGCGGTCGCCGCCACCTACGAGATCCCGGCGCTGCCCTTCACCGCCGTGCTCTCCCCCGCGGGTCTGCTCAAGACCCTCCACCCCGGCGCCATGACGACCGAGCAGCTGGAGTACGTGGTGGAGAACCTCGATCCGTCCCTGTTGAAGCACTGAGATGTTCGCCGACATCTCCCCCGGCATCTCGGTGCACCAGCTCGTCACCGGGTGGCAGACCGACCCGCTCTCGTTCGTCTCGCTGGCCATCGAGGTGACGCTCGCGCTCGCCTACCTCCTCGGGGTCCGCCGCCTGGCCCGGCGCGACCGGACGTGGTCGAGCTGGCGCACCGCCGCGTTCCTCGGGGGCACCCTGACCGTGGTGATCGCGGTGCAGTCGGGTCTCGCCTCCTACGACGACTCGAACTTCAGCGCGCACACGATCCAGCACCTGATGCTCATGAACCTCGCGCCGATCCTCTACGGGCTGAGCGCCCCGATGACGCTCGCGCTCCAGGCCTCGAGCCGGCCCAACCAGGAGCGGCTGCTCCGGTTCCTCCACCACCCGGTGGTCAGCTTCTTCACGAACCCCCTGGTGGCGGCGGCCATGGTCTACGTGACCATGATCGGCTACTTCCTCACGCCCTTCTACAACTTCTCGCTCGAGCACCCGCTCGTCCACGACCTCACTCACCTCCACTTCCTCATCTCGGGCGCGATCTTCTGGTGGGTGATCATCGGCAAGGACCCGTCGCGCTGGCGGTTGTCGTTCCCGGGCAAGCTCGGACTGCTCGCGACCGGCATCCCGGTCACGGCGGTCCTCGGGCTCGCCCTCACCGGCGACCGGACCTCGATCGCGCCGCACTTCCACACCGTGGCCGACACGCATGCCGGCGGCTCGATCCTGTGGATCTTCGGCGAGCTCACCATGCTCATCGCGATGGGCCTCTTGCTCTACCAATGGATGCGCTTCGACGAGCGCGAGGCGGAGCGCGCCGACCGGCGGGCCGACCTCGAGGCGGCGCGGACGGCGGGCGAGGCCGCCGCCGACTAGCGTGCCGGGCTCAACCGCAGACCGGGCGCAGCTCTCGCTCGCCCGCCACCTGGCGGCACGAGTCGCACAGGAGCACTCCGGACTGCATGCGGGTCGGGCCGGGTTCGCCGCAGGACGCGCAGCGGTGCCCGAAGTAGATCAACTTGTCGGCCGGCGGGGTCGGTGCGACGAGGGACTCGAGGCGGTGCTGCACCGCGGGGATGAGGTGCCAGCCCGTGCTCGGGTGGTCGCCGCCGTCGGCGGCGTCCGGCTCCACCAGTCCGAAGGTGACCAGCGCCCGGAGCATCGGGTCGAAGCGCGCCAATGTGACGTCGTCGACCGGTTCGGCGCTCACCGCGTCGACCCCGTTCTGGGATCGGAACACCCGCACATTCCCGACTCCACTCCGCGCCGATGGCTGCGTGCCCCCTTCTACCACCGGGTCGTGCGGTTCCCACTCGCGGCTCGCGCGCACGAAGGAGCGATGCCCGCTCGCCCACCGGCCGAAACAACCCGCGACGCCCTCGGCGCCGGACGACGGGAGCCGACCACGCCCGTGGCGGCGTTCGCCCACGCCGACGACCGCCGCCGCCCGCATGTCGGACTCCCTGGGCGAGACGACGGTCTCCGAGAAAGCGGTGCTCAGGGCGGCACGGCCGTCGCTGCACCCGAGGCGCACGGCCGGCTTGGGCGGTCAACCCCCTGGGTACGCTCCACTCATGTCCGAAGCCTCCGACCGCTACCGCACCGTCGCCCAGGGGTTCGACGCCCGGCTGGCCGGCACCGGCCCCGACCAGTGGTCCAACCCCACCCCGTGCAGCGAGTGGGACGTACGGGACCTGGTCGCGCACGTGGTGGGGACCCACCGCCACGTCGTGGCGACGCTCGGCGGCCAGGCCGAGGAGGTCGACAAGGACGGCGACCTCGGGGCCGCCTTCGCCGAGGCCAGCGGCGCGGTCGAGACGGCGCTCGCCGACCCGACGACCTGTGCCCGCACGATCAGCGGGATGTTCGGCGAGCAACCCTTCGAGTCCCTGGTCAGCCGGCTGCTGTGCAGCGACACGCTGATCCACACCTGGGACCTCGCCCGGGCGACCGGCCAGGACGACCAGCTCGACGCCGATGCGGTCGGCAAGACCCTCGAGTTCCTCACCCCGATCGACGAGGCGATCCGCCGGCCCGGCGGCTTCTCGCCGAAGATCGAGCCGGCCGAGGGGCGCGACGCCCAGACCCGCCTGCTCAACTTCGCCGGCCGGGCGGTGTCCGGGTAGTCAGCCAAAGCCGCCGGAGGGGATGTAGGGCGACGGCGGGGCGGACATCCCGCGGACCATGACCGCCCCGTAGGGGTGGAACGCAAGCCCCGCCTCGACCAGGGTCTCGATGGCCCACTGCTGGCTGGAGGTCAACCACCCGACCTCGAAGGGCGCGCCCGGTCGGGCCTCGGCCAGCGCAGTACGCAGCAGGGCCCGGGCGGCCTGGTCGTCGAGCGCCCCGAGGGTGACGAGCCGCTCGGCCTGGGCCACCGCGTAGCCGCGGCCCTCGAGCACGAGCAGGCGGTTCCCGGGCTCCGAAAGCATGTGGGCGATGTCGACCGTGCGGACCGAGCCGCGCCGGGCGAGATCGACCTCCCCGACGAGCGCGAGGTCGCCCCCGCCCCCGTGTCGGACCGCCGGCTCCCCGACGACGGGACGGCGGGCCGGACCCTCGGCGAACAGGGCCGGGTGCAGCGAGAACCCGCAGGCCGAGTAGAGCGCCATCGCCGAGGGATCACGGGACGACTGGATCGTGCCCGGGCCGTGACGGTCGGCGGTGTCGAGGGTGCGCTCGATCAGGGCGCGGCCGATCCCCTTCCCCTGCTGCCCCGGCAGGGTGGCCAGGAGCGAGAGGACCCAGTAGCCGTCGCGGACGAACGACTGGGCGAAGCCGATCACCGAGCCGCGCTGCTCGGCCACGAACGAGCCGACCGGATCCGTGCCGAGGAAGTGGCAGATGCGGTTGGCCATCCGTCGGTCCCAGGCCTCGGTCCGCTCGGGGTGGTCGAGCCCGAACCGCGTCGCCATCGCCCCTTGGGCCTCGCACCAGACATCGACGGCGCTCGGTGCATCGGACTCGGTCATCGGCCGCAGCTCCACTGGCCGCCGATTGTGC
>Ga0116216_10000281_pt1 | contig 45998 bp, 46 predicted proteins | sample Sb_taG_11_FD_89696 | JGI IMG/M metagenome (GOLD analysis project Ga0116216, IMG submission 89696) | Peat soil microbial communities from Weissenstadt, Germany - Sb_50d_3_AS metaG | ecosystem: Environmental > Terrestrial > Soil > Wetlands > Peat | place: Germany: Weissenstadt | collected 2010-09-21
CGCGCGGCTTTGCCCCTGGTTGGAAATCGACATCGGTGGCGTGCAGCTGTTCACCAAATGCTAGAGATCGGGGTTGACGCGCTCCCGATGGTTGCCCTGATGGCTATGTGCAGCGGATTCATCTTGGCGATGCAGGGAGCCTCTGAGTTGCGGCGATTCGGGGCCCTGCACTTCGTCATCGATCTGGTCGCAGTCGGCTTCACACGAGAACTTGGTCCGCTGTTGACTGCGATCGCCGTCAGCGGACGCTCGGGATCTGCATTTGCCGCCGAGATCGGCACCATGAAGGTCACTGAAGAAATCGATGCCCTCAAGGTCATGGCCTTCGAACCGGTGGAGTTCGTGTTGGCGCCAAAGTATCTGGCCGCACTTGTGGCAGTTCCGTGTCTCAGTATCGTCGCGGCCTTCTTCGGCATTCTCGCCGGGGGGCTGTTTATGTTCTTCAGCACGCACCTGGATCTCCTGCTCTATTTCCGGTACGTGCTGACCTCGATTGAGTTGCGGGATGTGGTCGCCGCGATGATCAAAAGCCTGGCATTCGCCACCATCATTGCTCACGTGGGATGCCTGGAAGGACTTCGTGTCCGCGGTGGGCCCGACGCAGTAGGTCGCTCGACGACTTCGGCGGTCGTGCGATCAACGTTCCTCGTCATCGTTGCCGACGCAATATTCACGGCCATCTTTTACTTTGTGGGGAAAACCTAAATGGCGATAATTTCCGTCCGCGATCTGGTAGTGGAATACGACGGCCGGCGTGTGCTCGATGGCTTGAACCTTGATATCGAGCCGGGCGCGATCACGGTTCTGCTGGGAGGTAGCGGTTCAGGAAAGAGCACGCTCTTGCGGCAAATTCTTGGTCTTGAGCATCCGATATCGGGCAGCATCTCGATCAAGGGAACAGACATCACTACCTGCTCACAGGCGGATTTGAAGACAATCCGACGGTCGGTTGGGGTGGCCTTTCAGAGCGCTACTTTGTTCAATTCACTGTCGCTGGAAGACAATGTCGCGCTCACCTTGCGGGAGCACACCGCACTCGCTCCTTCAGTGATCGACCTGATTGTTTGGTTGAAGTTGGCGGTGGTGGGCCTGGCAGATTTCGGCAAACTGCACCCGCAGGAGCTCTCAGGAGGCATGAAGAAGCGTGCGGCTGTCGCCCGGGCTCTCGCTTTGGATCCCGAAATCCTAGTGCTGGACGAGCCTTCGGCCGGCCTCGATCCGATTGTGGCGGCGGAATTGGACGAACTCATCGTATTTCTGAAGGAGACTTTTCAGATTACGGCTCTTGTTGTCACCCATGAGATGCACAGCGCCTTCCGAATCGCCGACCGGATCGCGATGCTTTTCGATGGAAAGCTCCTTGCAGTCGGTACAAAAGACGAAATACGCGCAAACCAGAATCCACGCGTGAGGCAGTTCCTCAACCGTGTGCCGGCCAACCCGATGCATACGCCGGCATTGGCCTCCTATCTGGAACGGTATGTGCAAAGTCAGGAGGCAAAACCATGACCACCGAAGCAAAGGTCGGTACCTTTGTCCTAGGCTGTTTCGCTGTACTCACGTTCACGGTCATCTACCTGTTGAATGCGCAGTACAGCGGCGGCACCGTGCAGTATCGCACCTACCTGCGATACGCCGGAGGGCTTGAGCCCGGGGCCTCTGTGCTATACGGAGGCATGAACGTGGGCAAAGTTACAGCTGTGCGACCCTGGACTACGGACCCAACTCGAATCGAGATTCTGCTTGAGGTCAAAAAGGACACTCCGCTGAATGAGAAATCAGTGGCCAAGCTAGGATTCGTCAGCGTCATGAACAGCGCGGCCTTGTCGATCACTACCGGCACTATCGATGCCAAGCGTCTTCCTCCAGGCTCAACCGTCGCCTCGCAAGAAGCGGCCAGTCTGGATGAGATCGCTGGGAAACTGGCAACCGTTGCGGACAGCGCAAATACGCTGATCACGCAGGCTCAGGGAGAACTCAACGACATTAGCGGCAACATGAACCATCTGCTCGCCAACCTGGACACGATGACCGGACCGCGAAATCAGGAAAAGGTGCAAGCCATTCTGTACAACATCGATCGATTGGTAGCGGACGAGCGCCCGAAGATTGAGCGCCTAACAGACCAACTGGCCAGGGTTAGCGAGCATGCCGATGACACCATTCAGAACGTGAATGGCACGGTGACGGATTTGCACGCTCCCATGCGGAAAGATCTGGCTGAATTACAGACCACCCTGCAAGAGGCCAAAGGCTTGCTGCAGTCGATGCAAGTCATAGTACGAGCCAATGACACCAAGATCGGCGACACGGTAGAAAATCTGCGCGACGCGACCGACAACCTGAACCAGTTCACGAATTCATTAAAGCAGCGCCCCTGGAGCTTGATCCGCACCAAGCAGCCCGGGGACCGGCAGGTTCCGAGATAAGGCGGCCAGAGGAGACTCGACAATGAAAAAGCTTACGACGGCGCTTGTATTGATGGTGACACTGTTACCCGTTCTGTCCGGGTGCGGCAGAGTAAGATATCCCGCATACTACACACTCAATTTGCCGGCTCCGCCGGATCCGCCCGCTGCGGAAAACGTCCGAACCTCAATAGCAGTACGAGAATTCCAATCGCCGGGTTATCTACGGCAAGGGCCCATTGTCTACCGAACCACGCCCGAGGAAATCGGTTTCTACGAATACCACCGCTGGGCCGCGGATCCGCGCACGCTCGTGACCAGCGCAGTCGTCGATCATCTGCGTGCCAGCGGTCAGTTCTCCGCAGTCTCGATGTATAACGGGCGTCCTGATATCAACTACGTCTTCAGTGGAAAATTGGAAAAGCTGGAGGAAGTCGATTACGAAGCCGGGGTCAAGGTCGAGGTTGTAATCTCTGCACAAATTACCCGAGTCGCGACCAATGCAACGGTCTGGAGCAACGCTGTTTCCGAAACTGGAACGGTGTCTCAACGAAATGTACGCGGGGTCGTCTCCGAGATGAATCGGACTGTCGATCTAGCCATCAACAAACTCCTTTCTACGGTTCCACAGTCGCTGGGGAGTGAACGATAGAAATATTTCAAGCGGAAGCTGGGCCGCCAAGGTTAGACGGTTGTCGGGAATCATCTGGATCTCGATTGCAGCGGGAACATGGTTAGCAGATACTTGAAAGCACAAAATCAGGGAGCAGCCGCCGGCGCGCGTTTCAACGTTCACCCAAGGTGTTACGTACGGTTTTGCAGACGTAGTGCTGCACCATGACCGAGGTTTGGTTAGTTAGATCCTCCGGCCAATCGATTGCAATCCTGTACGAAGACCAGGTTGCTCGCATCTGTAAACCGAGAATTGCGAAGAGCTCACGTGCCATGACCATCACCGAAGATCGATATCGAATGCTGCTAGGTGCGTCCAGCGCCCTAGCGGATCAGCCCACGGTAAAGGCCGTCCTGCAAAGCCTGCGAGGTGTTCTGTCCAGCACGTCCCGATTGCACGGGGCCGAACTCTATGTGCTGAGCGATGACGGCGAAAGTTTGTATAGCTTCGAATTTGATCGAGATGCGGACGCCCCGGCAATCAATCGTGGAGCCAAGTTGTTACGCACTGGTCTGGTGGCGCAAGCGCTAGACGAACAGAAGCCGGTATTTGTCCCTGACCTGTCGCTGGCCATGTTGGAACACCCTGACCTGGCTCCTTTTGCAGCCGAAGTTGCTGGACGAAGCTCCTACTTGTTCCCAGTATCAACCGCGCAAAAACGCTACGGAATTCTGTCGACGCCAAAGTTACAGGGCCAGCAATTTGCGACCGAAGACGTCGAGATGCTCACTGCCCTGGCCTCCCATGTTGCGGTCGCGCTCGAGTGCGCACTGGCAAGAGATAACGCGGAGCTTTATCACCGAGAGGTCGTAAAGCAGCGAGATCGGCTCGGATTGTTGCTGGAAATCAACAATCATATTGTCAGTAAGCTGGAAGCGGACGAGCTGTTTCAGGCTGTGGCGGGATCGATGCGGAAGCACTGGGGCAACGATCTCACGTCATTGTGGCTCTTTAACAAGCAATCGGGCAGCTTGGAACGTAGATTTCTCGATTTCCCGACTGGGAAGGGTTTTCTCGCTAAGGTTGTTGTCGTCGAACCCACAAAGCTATGGAGTTCATGGTCCCACCTCCGGACGCCGCAGTATTACTCGCCCGCGGAAGCAGATATACCTCCGTCTCTACGCGAGGCGTGTCGAGCTGAATCCCTCCTCTCGGCCGTCCTGGTGCCACTGATGGGCGCCGACGGTCCCTTAGGCCTGTTGACCATGTGCAGTCGCAAGGCTAATGGGTTCAACGAGGCGGACCGTGACCTGCTGTCGCAGATCGGCACACAGACATCGCTGGTACTGGAGAACGCTCTGGCCTATGGACGGCTTCGCGCGTCGCGCGACGATCTGGAAGAGCAGAGGCTTTACCTTGAATCGGAAATCGAATCTGAATACAACTTCGAGGACATAGTCGGCAAGAGCGCTGCGCTCCGCAAGGTGCTGGACCAGGTCGCGATCGTGGCACCAACAAGTTCCACGGTACTGCTACATGGTGAGACCGGTACCGGGAAGGAACTGGTTGCCCGGGCAATTCATAATCGCAGTCCGCGTCGGGAGCGCACATTTGTTCGTCTGAACTGCGCGGCGATTCCTTCGGGTTTGGTGGAAAGTGAACTGTTCGGCCACGAAAAGGGCGCTTTCACTGGAGCCCTGATGCAAAAGAAAGGCCGGTTTGAGCTGGCGGATCATGGCACTCTGTTTCTCGACGAGATCGGCGACATCACCATGGATTTGCAGCCGAAACTTCTGCGCGCCCTGCAGGAACAAGAGTTTGAACGCCTCGGTAGTACAAGGACCATCCACGTTGACGTTCGTTTGATTGCGGCCACGCATCGCGACTTGGAGGGCATGATCCGCAATAATCAGTTTCGCGAGGACCTTTTCTACAGGCTGCGCGTGTTTCCCATCGAAATCCCGCCGCTGCGCGAACGGCGCGAAGACATTCCATTGCTGGTCCACTCCTTTGTCTCGCGCTTCTCCCGACGTATGCAAAAGCGCATCCGGTCTGTCCCGAGGCCCGCGATGGGGGCTCTGGTAAATGCCGATTGGCGAGGAAATATCCGCGAGCTAGAGAACTTCCTTGAGCGCTGCGTGATTCTCACGCAAGGGGACGAATTGAATGTGCCACGAGCAGAGCTGAACAGATCCGCCGGCCGCACTGTTGTCGCCGCAGCGTCGACCTTCGAGCAAGCAGAGCGGCAGGCGATCCTCGATGCTTTGAAAGGCGCGTCCGGAAGAATAGCCGGCAAAGGTGGAGCGGCAGAGCGCCTCGGACTTAAGAGAACTACGCTGCAGAACAAGATGCGCAGGCTAAGTATCACTCGCGCTGATTATTCCGCCTGACAGCAGACAATCCGGTTTCCTCCCTTCTTTCAACTCTTCAAGGCGGCTGCTTCAGCCGCCTTGGTTCTTAGCCCGATCCAAGGCTGCCCTCATGCTGGCACTGCCCGTTGTTAAGGGCGGCATACGCTCGAAAAACAGTTCAATCTCAATAGGTTGCGCTCAGAATTCCTGGCAAAACAGATGCAAGGATGACTATAGCCAGAGATTTAAGGCTACTAACGAATGTAGAGGGGCCATCATGCTACGTGTACAAAAGCAAGAATTAGACGGCGCTTTGATTTGCCGGCTCGAAGGCCGATTCACCGGCGAGGGAGCTGAGGAAGTCCGCACCCTCGTCACGCGCTGCGATAGCAAACTGGAGCTAGTTGTCGATCTTACGGACGTGATGTTTATCGACGCCATCGGGGAAGAGGTGCTTTTGTTTGTCAAGAGGCTAGGAGCTCAGTTCGTTGCTGAGACTTCGTATTCCCGGGACGTTTGCGAACGGCTTCAGCTTCCGTTGATTCGCACGCAAAAACGTAACGCGCACTTATCGAGTGATTCAGATGGAAACGGGCATCGTCCTCGCCGCTGAACTAGCACGCCAAACCGGCACCCAGGTCCAGTAGTTGCACGACGGAATGCGCGACACACCCTACTTGTTCGCCTGTTAGCTTGGAGTCCACGATCGCATCACGAGCGACAAAGGTGTCCTCCGACGATTCTTGATTGAAGTCGCGAGTAACATGTGTCTTCGGCGTGGATCGTGACGCCTTTCTCCATTCCGCATTCAGGGCGCCGGTGACTTTGTTTCTGTGCCCGAGCCGACAAACGGAGGGAATACGACGCCCTGAACACGTCGTGCACGCAATTGGAACTGCCCGTGCGCATTCTGACGCTGTTGGTCCATCGTGAGGATATTTATGGCCGTGCGCTTGGATCGTGCGGCATGGCCGGAGAAAACTCTCCGGCGACGGCGCGCTCGTGCAATTCCCACGGCGACGCGCCCGCCTTGCGTGCCGCTACCATCTGTTCGGGATCCACATGCGCCATCATCATTCCGCGCGAGACTCTCAGGTGCTCGGTCGCGGTCCAGGCATCGCTGTAATTGCTGGCGTTGATCTCGACTCTGTTCTGCTCGGGATCCTGGTAATAAAGTGAGATTCCCACGCCATGGTCGGTGGCCCACAGCGGCAAGACACCTAAATTCTTTAGCCGAACATACGTGCCAAGCAGGTCGTCCAAGGTGGCACATTCGAAAGCGACATGCTGCAGTCCGATGTGGCGGCGTCGGTCGGGATCGACGAACACCCCACGCACTTCAAACAATACGAGGCGGTGATCCAGTTGATCGTTGCTGAGAAATGCAAAGGCCGAAAACGGCGCGCGGTCCTGTGCCTCGGGCGGCACCGCCGCATGGTGGTTGACGGTCATGCCGAGCACTTTGCGGTACCAGTCAGCCATGGCATCCAGATTAGCGGTGGTAAGTCCGTAATGCTGCAGTTTGGGATGGACGGTGATTTGGGTGTTCATGGAAACTCTCCTTTTAGGTGGACCATAATGGTTAGCCACCGAACAAATAGATGTTAGGCTCCTTACAATAGTCGCAGAATTGTTGTGGGCAGAACTTGCTCGCTTGCGGGTTAGGAGCGGCCAGCTGGAATGTATTGACGTGTCAGATAGTTAGGTGCCAAACTGATTCCGGAGACAAGCCATGAGCGTTCGAAAGCCGGTCGAGCGTCCTTCGGGACCACCGCCCGCGGTCATGCAGAAGATTCGCCAGCACCTCTCGGAACCCGAGCTGCAGGGGCTGAGAACGGTGTTCATTCTGCGCGCGACTGCGCAGCATGTTGACAACGCGATCAGCGAGTGGATGGCCGGTTCCGTGGGATCGGTCGCACGCTACCAGATCCTGATGGCGCTGTGGGCGAGCAAAGGGAAAGGCATCTCGCACAAGCACATCGTGGCTGCCATGGGCGTGACGCGCGCAACCGTGTCCGGTCTTATGGCAGCTCTTGAGCGCGATGGTTTGGTGAAATCGCAGGTAGACGGCGAGGACCGCCGCAAGCTGATCGCGCGACTGACCGCGAAAGGCGAGGCCGTCATCAAAAAGCAGCACGAGCTGAACCTGGTTAAGTTTCGTGCGGTCTTCTCGTCCTTTACCTCAGAGCAGCTGTCGAGCCTCACGACACTCCTGCACCGTTTCCGAGAGGCGTTCGCTGCCCCTGATGAACCCTAGCGATCCCTGCCTCCGACTTCGTGGCCGATTTCGCTCCCGACAATCCTTCGATGCCCCCGGCCCCACTTATCTTCGCAACAGATACGGGGACGATACTGCCAGTGCCCGCATGAGGGCAGCGCCCATCGACCAGATATGGGCATTCTTCAGCATTCTTGGACGCCCGCACTTCTGATTCAAGAACTTGCAAGGAACTCCGGGTTGGTACGGAACCTGCAATCTTGGTTGAACACGAGCGCGACACGATTCGCTCAAGTTCAAAGGGCCGCGAGGCATCAGCCGAAGCTCCGGGTAGAAGAATGATGAAATCGAACCATCTCGCACTGCTTGTTGCAATTCTCGTCCTTGCATCACCGCTTGGGTCGTTCGCCCAACAGGGTGCGCAAGACGTTCCACTTCTCACGCTTGACGACGCAGTCTCTATTGCACTGTCGAACAATCGGCTCGTGAAGAACTCAGCATTGGAAGCGCAAAAGTACGACTTCCAGGTGAGCACGATGCGCAGCAAGCGGCTGCCACATTTTCAATTTTCGGTCCTCGGTGGCGAACTGCTGCAGCCGTTTGATTTTACGTTCGCGAAAGGAGTCTTCGGGACGTATCCAGGAGTTGGGCCCATTCCTTCAACAAATGCCGAGGTTCATACGCCAGCGAGATTGACCGCTCTTTTGAATGGCAGCATCGATCAGCCGCTGACACAGCAGTACAAGATCGGATTGGGAATTCGCGCGACAGAACTTGGGCGCGACATCGCGAAAGAAGACGTTCGCGCAGAGAGGCAGAAGATTGCGGCCGAAGTGCGAAGTGCATATTTCGAGCTTGTAGCAACGCAGGCTGCGGTGGATGCAGCACGGGAAGGTGTACGGACTCTGGAAGAGGCACAGCGAGTTACGCTGCGTTACATCGCAGAGAAGACCGTGCTGAAGGGAGATGCCTTGGAGGTCGATGCGCGTTTCGCCAAAGCGCAATATGACTTGTCGGTTGCCTCGAACGGACTTGCCACACAGCACGAGCACCTGAATCAACTCCTGGCACGGGATCTTGAAACTCCTTTTCGGGTTGATTTCATTCCTGAGGAGGACACGACAACTCTGAGTCTGGAGGAGGCGCGTCAGCAGGCGTCAGAGAATCGGCCTGAGATCCGCCAGGCTCACCTCAAGGAAAAACAAGCCGACTACGACCGCCGCATTGCGAAGGCCGAATACATACCGGACCTTGGTCTCGCGGTTAGCTACATGGGGGTGCAGAACGTGCAGGTCCTTCCGACGAATGTCGGGGTGGCCGGCTTTGCGTTGACTTGGGAACCATTCGATTGGGGACGCCGCCACAATCGAGTACGCGAAAAATCCAACACCTTGGCGCAAGCGCACAACGGCGCACAAGAGGCAGAATCGCAAATCGGAGTTGAAGTCGGGTCGAAGTACCGCAAGTGGAAAGAGGCTACGTTGTTGCTGAAGGCCACCCGCACCGGTCATGAAGCCGCAGCCGAGGATTTCCGCGTTACCAGCAACAAATTCAAAGAACAAGCAGCACTCGTAAGAGATCTATTGCAGGCTCAGGCTCGAAGTTCGGAAACCGCTTTTCAGTATCAGCAGGCGCTCTCTTCTTATTGGAGTTCCCTTGCAGATTTGCGCCGCGCGATGGGAGAGGAATAAAAGTGAGAACCACAATTGCAATCTTTTCATTGATGCTCGTCATGGTCGGCTGTGGCTCGAATAAGCCACTCAATCAACCCCCACAGGGAGTCCAGGCTCAAGCCATTGAGAAGCAAGTGGACTTCAGCGCCGACGGCTTGCGTTTCTCGGCGGTAGTGACGCCCGATTCTGAAGTTCCCCTGGCATTCAGAATTCCCGGATACGTCATTTCGCTCAAGCAGGCGCGCGGCCATGATGGCAGGATGCGTGATGTTGCGGAAGGGGATCGAGTCAGTCATGGAGCCGTACTCGTCCGCATCCGATCGTCTGAATACGAGGACAAGGTACACCAGGCATCCTCGCAAGCAGCGGCCGCCGAAGCTGTCGCACAGAAAGCCAAACTCGATTTCGATCGGGCTACGCACCTGTATGACACTCAGAGCATTACCAAACCGGACTTCGATTCCGCTCGCGCGCAATACGATGCCAGTCAGGAGCAGCTGAAATCGGCTCGTGCTCTTACGAGCGAGGCGGAAATCGCTCTGCGCGACACCTCTCTGATTGCGCCCTTCGACGGCGACATCGTGAAGAAAGCCGTCGAGCTCGGCGCGTTTGTCGGACCTGGCGTCCCCGCATTCGCGCTTGCCAAAACCGACACCGTCAAGATTGTCGTTGGAGTGCCCGATACGGTTGTCCGTTCCGTACAGGTCAGCCAGCCCGTTGATGTTGCCATCGACGCGTTCCCCACACGCACATTTCATGCGCGAATCAGCCGCATGTCATCGGCGGCGGACACGATTACGCGTAATTTCGAGGTCGAAGTCGCTATCCCGAATCACGATCACCTGCTGAGGGTGGGCATGATTGGCTCTTTGCAATTTGCGAATGCCGACGGCGCAAGTCGAACGTCGGCGCTGCTGGTGCCACTTTCCGCAGTCGTGCAAGCGAAAGACGGGAAATATGGCGTGTTCATTGTCTCAAACTCAACCGCCGGAGAAGTCGCTCGCCTCCACAGCGTAGACATCGGCGCGGTCAATGGCAGTGAAATCACCGTAGTCAGCGGTCTGAAAACCGGAGAGCGCATCATCACCACCGGCGCCAATCTGCTTAAGGATGGCCAGCGTGTAGAGGTCCTTCAATGAAAGCTGAGAACCCCAACAACAGTCGTAACGTCGCACAATTCTTTGTCAAGAATCGGCAGATTGCCTGGGTCGCATTGTTCGCAACTCTGGCCTGGGGCGTGTTCGGGTACATGAACATGCCCAAGCGCAAAGACCCCGACATCCCTGTGCGCATCGCGCTGGCAATCACCCCCTGGCCAGGTATCTCAGCAGACAAGGTCGAGCAACTGGTGACGCGGAAGGTCGAGCAAGCCGTCACTGGAAACAGCAAGGTGGATCGTGTGGAGTCCACCACCCAGGACAACATTTCTGTTGTGCAAGTCAGACTCTTGGACAACATCAAGAACACCCAGCAGGAGTTTCAGGATATAGGACAACGACTGAACCAGGTCACGGACCTTCCCGACGGTGCTGGACCTATCACCTGGATTAGCGATTTCGGAGACACTGCAGCGCTGATGCTGAGCGTCTCCAGTCCGACCGTCCCGGACCTTGAAATCGCGTTGCGCGCCCGCGGTGTGCGGGATGCGATTGGGAAAGTGCGCCAAGGAGTTACGAGTGGGCGTGTCACCGTTCTTTATTGTTATCCGGCATCCGTGTCACCTGCAGTAATTGAGCGGCCATTTGTGATCCTCGCTGCACAGGCAGAACGGGATGGGTTCGCGCATGACGTTCGTTCGTTGTCCGTGGGAAGTTGTTCCGGAATCGATTTTGCGACGGCGAAGTCGGATGACGAAATCCGCACGTATGGACAGCAGTTCATTGAGAAACGGCTGCAAGAATACGACTTTCATCCCGACGCGTGGGGTCCCATTATCATTCGCGATCCTCAATCCACGAAAGAACGAATCGCAGAAGTAGCCAATAACCGGTATTCGTATCGGCAGCTGGATGACTTCACCGATCTGATCCAGCGCACGCTGCAACGTGTACCAGAGGTAGCGAAGGTCCAGCGCGTGGGTGTTCTGCCCGAAGAGATCTATCTGGAGTACTCGGACGCGCGGCTGGCAGCGTTGAAACTGCAGCCGACGAAGATCAAAGACATCCTCAACGCGAGGAATGTGACGGCTCCAGGTGGAATTGTCCAAACCCAATCACGAAACGTCCTGGTTGACGCAACCGCCGAGTTCAAAAGCACAAAAGATATCGGCAACGTGCTCCTCGCATCGTCGCCCACTGGGGCGCCGCTTTACTTGCGTGATCTTGTCGACATATCGCGAGCATATCAGACGCCCACGCGGTACTTGAACTACATGGTCGCTCGCGATGGGAACGGATCGTGGCATCGTAATCGTGCCATCACCTTGGCCGTGCAAATGCGATCGGGAGAGCAGATCTTCAAGTTTGGCATGGCGGTCGACAAGGCCCTAGCCAACGTGCGCCCGCAACTGCCTGCCGACCTTATTGTGGCTCGCACGTCGGACCAGCCGCGGCAAGTTAAGGAGCTTGTCAGTCTGTTGATGGGCAGTCTCTATGAGGCCATTGTCCTCGTCGTGATCGTCGCCCTGGTTGGATTCTGGGACTGGCGTGCCGCCATGCTGATGGCGGCCTCCATCCCCCTGACCCTGGCGATGACCTTCGGCATCGTTCACGTTCTTGGGATTGACATTCAACAAGTTTCGATTGCGACGTTGATCATCGCGCTCGGATTGCTGGTCGATATGCCTGTTGTAGCAGGGGACGCGATCAAACGCGAGTTGGGTTCGGGTTCTCCGCGCGATCTCGCATCCTGGCTTGGGCCGACAAAGCTAGCGAAGGCGATTGTGTTTGCCACCATCACGAACATAGTCGCGTATCTCCCGTTCCTGATGCTGAGCGGCGATACAGGCTTCTTCCTTTACAGCCTGCCGGTCGTAATGACGTGCACGCTGATTGCTTCCGTCATTGTTTCTTTTACGTTTATCCCGTTAATTGCGTATTACATGATCAAACCGCCCAAGCGCCTGGAGCCGCCCATGTCGGAGCGCCGCCAGCACGGGTTCCCGGCGCTGTATTACCGGGTAGGTAATTTCGCGCTCAGACATCGTTGGGGTACATTCGCCGGCTCGCTCATAGTTCTGGTGTTCGGCGTGGTGTTTTTCCGAATGCTGAAGCCGCAGTTCTTCCCCAAGGACCTGTCGTACCTTTCGTATGTGGATGTCTGGCTTCCGCCTGATGCCCCGCTGGGTGCGACGGACGCCGTGGCACAACGAGCAGAAACTGTTATTCGGCAAGAGTCCGAACGTTTTGGAAACGAACATCATGAGAAAGACGTTCTAAAATCATTGACCACCTTTGTCGGCGGCGGAGGTCCCAGATTCTGGTTCTCCGTCGATCCCGAGCGACAACAGTTGAATTATGCGCAAATCCTCGTTGAGGTCGCCGACAAGCACTTTACCAACGAACTGGTTGGGCCGCTGCAGACGGCGCTGAGCCGCGAAGTCCCGGGAGCCCGGGTCGACGTGCGGCAGCTCGAAACCGGCAAGCCCGTTGGCATTCCCGTTTCCATTCGAATTTCAGGTCCGGAAATCGACGTTCTGCACCGTCTCTCTGGCGAACTCCAGGAAGTCTTTCGGGTCCAACCAAATGCGACTCGGGTCCGAGACGACTGGGGAGAGCCTGCGATGAATGTCCGGCTGAAGGTTGACCCCGACCGTGCCAACCTTTCCGGGATCACGAATCTGGACATAGCCCTCTCATCTGCCGCGGCGGAGAGTGGACTGCCTGTGTCAACCTACAGGGAAGCTGACAAACAAATCCCCATCGCGGTGCGTTTGCGCATGGAGGAACGCGCCGGGCTTTCTGACATTCAAAATGCGTACGTGTACTCGCTGACCAGCAATCAACACGTACCTCTGAGACAGGTATCGAACGTCACAACGGAAATGGCGGTATCGAAAATCAAACGCCGGAATCAATTCCGGACGGTTACGGTATCCGCGTTCCCGATTCCGGGTGTTTTACCGTCTCAAGTGCTCACGCCGCTGCTGCCGAAAATCAAGGAGTTCCAGAAGAACCTGCCTCCCGGCTATTTCCTCGAGATCGGAGGCGAATACGACGAACAGCAGAAAGGTTTCAAGGAACTAAGCGTGGTCATGGCGATCTCCGTATTGCTGATCTACATTGCGTTGGTCGTGCAGTTCCGAAGTGCCGTCAAGCCGCTTCTGGTGTTCGCTGCAATCCCCTACGGAATGACAGGAGCTCTAGCGGGCCTGGTCGTTATGGGACAGCCCTTCGGATTTATGGGATTCCTGGGAGTCGCGAGTCTGGTCGGCGTGATCGTCAGTCACGTCATCGTGCTCTTCGACTTCATCGAAGAAGCGCACGAGAGAGGGGAGCCCTTACGAGAAGCTCTGCTCGATGCCGGCATCGTGCGACTGCGCCCCGTGATGATCACCGTCGGCGCGACTGTGCTCGGTCTCATACCCTTGGCCATTCACGGGGGACCCCTCTGGGAACCTCTCTGCTATGCCCAGATTGGTGGTCTCACGATCGCGACGTTTGTGACGCTGCTGCTTGTCCCGGTGATCTATTCCATCTTTGTGTTGGATCTGAAGCTGATTAAGTGGGACGCTCCGGCAGGCGAGCTGGCGACAGAAGCTGAACTAACGACCGCAGAGTTTCATTACTCGCATTAGCCATGAGAAGTGATTGTTCATAGAGGAGATCGTCATGATTACTTGCAGCAGCGCCGCCAGCCTATTCTCAAGGCTGAAAACCAGAATTGAAACCCGCCAAGCGCGGGTGGGTGTGATAGGTCTCGGTTACGTGGGCCTGCCGCTTGCTTTGCTCTACGTCGAAGCGAAGTTTCGGGTAACGGGTTTTGACATCGACCAGCATAAGGTCGCAACTCTCACCTCGGGTGGATCCTACATTTGTCGAATTCCACCTACAGAGATCCAGGGGGCGCGCTCACAAGGTTTCTGTGCGACCGCAGAGTTTTCGAGCCTGACCGAAATGGATGCCATCATCATCTGTGTGCCCACACCGCTGGACGAATATCGAGAGCCAGATCTCAGTTTTATTACCAATACCGCCAGGGCAATCGCGCCGCATCTCCGTGCCGGTCAACTGGTCGTGCTTGAGAGCACGACCTATCCCGGTACCACGGAGGAAGTGCTTATTCCAATCTTGGAGGAAGGCAATGGCTGCGGTTTGAAGGCCGCCCGCGACGCGATGGCTAACGGAGAAGATCAGTTCTTTGTCGCCTTTTCTCCGGAACGAGAGGACCCAGGCAATGACAGCGTCGCGCGGCGTGACATCCCGAAAGTCGTAGGAGGCCTGAATTCCCAAGCCTCAGAGCTGGCCGGGGCCCTATACGGATCAATCTTTAACCGAGTTGTGCCGGTATCTTCACCCGCCGTCGCCGAGATGACGAAATTGCTGGAAAACATCTATCGGTGTGTGAACATCGCGTTGGTCAACGAACTAAAGCTTCTGTCATTGCGGATGGGGTTGGATATTTGGGAAGTCATCAATGCCGCGTCCACGAAGCCATTCGGCTTTCAGCCCTTCTACCCCGGCCCCGGCCTGGGCGGGCACTGCATCCCCGTCGATCCCTATTATCTGTCATGGAAGGCGAAGGCGTGGGATTTCCAGACACGCTTCATCGAACTGGCTGGAGAGATCAACAGTGCCATGCCCTATCACGTGGTCTCATCCGTCAGCAGGGCTCTGAGTCGACAGCGGAAAGCTCTTAACGGCGCCAAAGTGCTGGTGCTCGGGGTGGCCTACAAGAAAGACATCGATGACCTGCGCGAATCGCCGGCCCTGACCATTATTGAGCTGCTGCAGAAGGATGGTGCTGAGGTCAGCTACAACGATCCCTATTTTCCCTTTATCGGCAAAGGACGCCATTACGATCTGCAGATGAAATGCGTACCCGTGGACGACGTCGCCAAGTACGACTGTGTGCTGATCGTCACAGATCATTCGGATTACGATTACGCCTGGATCGCGCAGCACGCATCCTTGGTGGTGGATACCCGCAACGCGATGAGAGGTATTCAGGGCGATAACATTGTGCGCTGCTAGACTTCGGCTCACCAACCGGTCTGCGAGCTGTGCGCTCGTCACAAATTGGCTTAACCGAGTGACGCGGCATTTCGGACCGCTCCATGTGTGTCTTTCGGAAAACCAGCCGAGTGAGAGCATGCCCTCAGGTTTCGTTTAGAGAACGATCTGTAAAATGATTTTCCTCCAAAAAACCGGTGCAGCCGTTCTTCTGGTATTGATTACCCTCGCTATCCAGTGTGGCGGCGCCGCTGCGCTCATCATTTGGATAAGAAGTATTCCAAGAGAGACTCAGGAGGTGCGGGTGTTTCGCTGCGCCGCACTGGTCATGCAAACTACGGTAGCCGTCATCATTCTGCACGGAATCGTCATCCTGCTGTGGGCGAGTTGCTACCGGTGGCTTTGCCTGCCATCTTGGGAATCCGCGTTCTACTTCTCAGCGAGCAGCTATGCGACCGTTGGATACGGGGATGTGGTCCTTCCATCAAAGTGGCGGCTGCTGGGCCCGCTCGAAAGCATGGTCGGAATGCTGATGGCAGGAGTCTCCATTGGACTTCTCTTCGCGGCTGTCACTCATCTGGTTGACGGCGAGTCACGATCTCGTCTACCACTTCGCTCCGAACCCGTGAGTGCGGATCACATCGGTCTCCGACAAAGGCGAAGCTGTTACTTCGGTCGCTCGCGCTCGAAGGTCAGACCCTGAGGAACAGTTCACCGTCAGTACAGGACTGCCAGCCTGGCAAACCACATCATAAGTAGTGGCAAGATCCAGGTGCGAGATTATTCCGGTAAGGGCCGAATCATGGAGCCCCATAATAATGAGGTCCGCTCGCAGTTTGCCAGCAGTTTCCAGAATCTGCTCACTTACCGGCCTCGCTGACTTGAATTCCGCGTACAACTGCGGTCTCGTGTCGAGCCCGGCATCGTCGGCGAGTTCTGTCAGGCGCTGCAGGGTTCTCATGCGCGCATCCTCTTGCCAGTTCGTCAGAGCTTCCTCGATGCTCGATGGTGCGGCTGGAATGATACTCAGAAAGGCGAGCTTGGCTCTAAACTGATTGGCAGCCGCAATGGCTTGCGGCAAGCCGTGGAGAGATGCGTGTCCGAAGTCTGTCGCAAACAGGAACGTGCGGCGCGTGGAGGACGTTTCAAACCAGGGGCGGCCATCGGTGTGTGGCCCAAGGGTCAAGACTGGACGATCTGCCTGACGGAAAATTTGTTCCGCGACTGAACCGAAGAACAGCTTGCCCACACCGTGTCGTCCATGTGTGCCGACGACGAGGAGATCCGTGCTTTCTTCTCGGATGATTTCTCGCAATTCTGGCCACAGTTCACCCTGCCTAACGATGAATTTGTATTGAATGCCGTTGAGAGCCCCGGATCGAATCAGCGAGTCTTCCAACTCCGCAGCTTCTCGCGAAACTGCCTCTTCACAAGCGGCAATTGCACCAGGGCCTGCCATAGTCAGTCCCAGGGACGACACCACGTGCGCCAAGCAAAACTTCGACTCATAGAACCGAGCGAGTGCCAGAGAGTAACGGAGCGCCTTTTCAGCGGCCTCTGAAAAATCGGTTGCGATCAATACTGACCGTGGTTTCAGAACCTCTGCGATGACTGCCATAGTGGACCAAACGCCGCTGTTTCGCTCAAAAACCGTCGGATGAGGTGCGAGCGACTTGATCCGTAACTGCTTGGGGAGAGCTTGGATCAAGTGCCGCGCACCTCTGCTTCACCGACGGCTTTGCGTGCGCACATGAACTTTCTACAGGTTGCATGCAATGTGCCAATCGAGACCGACGGTATGTCCCTGTAGCGCCACAATGTTTGCAATCTTTATCCTTCGAGCCTCTGCCCAGATTGAGGCACTGCCCGAGGCAGGGCATGCCAGCCTCAGATCAGGTGCTTGGGAGCTATGGGAAATGGCGGGTTAAGGAGGGCACGATTGGCAAGCCATCTGCACTGCTAGTTCCGGACGCACGTCCATCGACAGATGAAGATCCTAGTTCTCAACTCTGGTTCGAGCAGCCAGAAGGCATGCCTGTACGAAATTGGCGACACTCTTCCGGAGAGCCCCCCTTTGCCGCTGTGGGAGGGCCGCATCGACTGGAGTGGCGATGCGGCAAGGATTACAGTCAGGAAGTCGAAAGGAATAGCCAAAAAGGAAAAGCTAAAGAGTCTGTCGCGCGAGCTGATGCTGAAGGATCTGCTGGCCACGCTATGGAGCGGTGAAACGCGCAGCGTTGCTTCCGCGGCTGAGATCAACGCTGTGGGTCACCGTGTGGTCCACGGTGGTCCCCGTTTCCACGATCCCGTTCGGATCAGTAGCGACGTCCACGCAGCTATCGGCGGTCTCTCACACTTTGCTCCGCTGCATATTCAATTGGAACTCGAAGGCATGAAAATTGTCGCAGACCTATTGGGAGACGTACCGCAGTTCGCCGTTTTCGACACCGGCTTTCATCGCCACATGCCGGCAGTTGCTCAGACTTATCCCGGTCCCTATGAGTGGTTCGAACATGGAATTCGCAGATATGGCTTCCACGGAATCAATCATCAGTACTGTGCGAACCGAACCGCTCAGCTGATTCGAAAGGACGCGAAGTCACTCAAAATTGTAAGTTGTCATCTCGGGAATGGTTGTTCAGTCACAGGCATTCGAGGCGGCCGCAGCGTGGATACCACGATGGGATTCACGCCGTTGGACGGACTCATGATGGGCACGCGCTCTGGTTCGGTTGACCCGGGAATCCTGATCTTCCTCATGCGACAGTATGGGCTTGATGCCGACCAGATCGACGACATGTTGAATAAGAAATCGGGTCTGCTCGGCATTTCTGGTCTGTCAGGCGATATGCGCGTCGTTTTGGCTCGCATGCACGCAGGAAATGAGAGAGCAAAATTGGCATTCGATCTTTACATTCATGGTTTGCGCGCAGCTATCGGGGGAATCGCAGCTGTTATGGAAGGCCTGGATGTTCTGGTATTTACGGCTGGAGTGGGTGAGAATTCGCCAGAGGTGCGCGCTGCCACGTGCAAAGGATTAGATTTTCTCGGGGTCACAATCGACCTAAACCGGAATAGGGAGCCTTTGCTCGATGCAGATATATCGTGTCCGGATTCCCGCGTGAAGGTCCTCGTAATTCGGGCAGCAGAGGACTGGGCTATCGCGGGAGAGTGTTGGAAGCTCTGTTGTTGCTCGGCTGCCGTGGCCTAATTGCGCCATGATAGGACGTTGAGGAAGAACAGAAGAACAGACCTGGTCGATTCTGTAATGCCCACATTGAGGCACTGCCCTAGGCAGGGCACGCTGAATCCAGGTTGGCTCCTGGGAAATAAGCGAAATTAGCGCTTTAGGCGGACATCCCGATTGGCAATCCATCTGCTGTTCCTCAATGTCCAGGTGCGTAAATCGACTGGAAAATGGGGAGAGCGACGTGGAAACCGGTAACTCAGTTGTTGAATGTGCGCTGATGGGGATCCAGCAGACGCACAAACCGAAGAAGGCGAGGAGATGGAGAAGGATTCTCAAGCAGGCGCAGAAGGGCGGTGCCGCGCCGAGATTACAGTCTCTCATTCAGCTATCTCTCCGATTCTTTGCAGCTCTGCTCGGCCTTGGACTACTGAGCTACTTGGTGTTTCGAACCGGCCCGGGGATCGTTTGGAAACAACTGCAGGCAGTCGGCTGGGGGTTCGCTCTCGTTATCCTTTTGGGAGGGCTCTCTCAATTGGCCAAGACATGCGCCTGGAGACAGGCGTTTACCTGCGATATCAGCGGCCTTTCGTGGTCCCGTAGCTTCGTCGCGCAATTGGTCTCGGACGGGATCGGACAATTTGGTGTCGCTGGAAAGGTGGTTGGCGAGGGGGCGCGCATATCGCTGTTGGGTCGCGCAGTGCCCCTATCGAATGCATTATCGGCTGGTGCGATTGACGGGGGACTGCATACCTTCAGCGCCCTAGTGGTAACGGTCTTGGGCATCTCAGCCATTCTAATGATTGGTCCTGTTTCTGTTAGGTGGCGAGTGTATGCAGCACTGCTCATTGTTGTGCTGGTGTCGGTGGTGATCTTGGCAGCTGTGGCTCTCAGAAACCGGTGGCAGTTGGCGGGCAATGCGACCCGGGCGATTGGCCGATTGCCGCGGCTTCATGCGTGGGTCAGCGATAAACAGCCGATCATTGACTCGGCGGAAGACAACCTCCTGAGCTTTCGTGATGAAGCGCCGGCCGCGTTCTGGGCAACATTGATCTTCAATCTCCTATGGCACATGCTGGCAGTCCTGGAGGTCTACATCATTCTGCGGTTTATGGGAGCAGGGTTCAGTGTAGGCGGCGCGTTCATCGTGGAAAGCCTGACGAAGGTGATCAATCTCGTGGGCGCTCTGAATCCGGGCAACTTCGGGACCTACGAGGGTGGGAGCATGCTCATTGCAAAGATGTTCGGTGTGACGAGCACCACAGGATTGACATTGGCATTGTGCCGACGTGCGCGCACCGTCTTCTGGGCAGGGATCGGAGCCATGTGCATGATCGTTATGAAGAAGGCCGAGGCGCCGAAGACAATAGCGGCGACGCTAGATGCAGCAGTAGAGCCGTCCCACGGCGAATAGGGCTCCGCGAATACTCTTATGCACGGAAACAAGCGATGGTCGAATCGACCCATGCATGACCAGATGAGGTCCCCGTGCCCGTAACCGGGCAGGGTATCGTCGTCGTGTACCAGGTTTCTTCGCAGGACCACAACATAAGAAATGATTTGATTCTGAGATGAGTTCGGCCACTGTCGTGCCTACATCATCTCGTGCAACTGCTCCCGGTCCTTTCGAGGAGCCGTTTACAAAAATGTCTCGAGCGCACTGCGCCGCTGCGCCCGCGAATGACACGAAGAAGCGGCTTAGGAGTTCACTCTAATGATGAAGAATTGTGCATTATTCATGGTTACGTTCGCGATGCTCGCATTTTGCCCTCTTAGCCGTGCTCAAGATCAGGAGCCCACTATCGACTCCACCATCGCAGTAGTGAGGGCCAATATGCAGGCAGACAGGACTGCCCTCATCACAACAGGAATGAATTTTGACGACAAAGATGGCGCGGCCTTCTGGCCGATCTATAAGCAGTACGAGTACGAACGATCCAAGCTGGATGATCGTCGCGTTGCCGTCATAAAAGAGTACACGCAGAAGTACCCGAACCTGACCGACGCCGAGGCCAAAGCGATGGCCGACCAACTGTTGGACTGCGACTCTCGTCTGGCTGTGTTGAAGCAGAAGTACTACAAGAAGTTCAACAAAGTGCTTCGGGCTCTTACGGTGTCGAAGTTCTTTCAATTGGAGCGCCGGGTCGATTTGATGATGGATATGCAGGTCGAAGCCTCACTTCCGCCGCTCACCCAGGCACAGTATGCCGTGCGAGGGGGAAGCACGGCACAACCTCCGCAGGTGATCGTGGCGGAACCGCCTCAGCAATGAGGCAGGCTGCTCTTCGACCGCGATTCTTATCCAGGGAGCATTCGATGTTCACCATCATGAAGCGGCCCGTGATAGTCGGGACAATGCTTATGTCGGCAGTAATGGCACTGGCGCAAGCGCAGGTCCAGAGAGAAACGCTCTCGGTGCAAGGCTACCAAGGGCAGGCGACAGTCATTCGAAACCATGGGCGTGTACTCGTAGACGTGCAGGACCTGGCGCGAATCACAAAAGGCTCTCTCAGTTTTGAGGAGGACCGAATCATTCTGACACTCGCTCCTAGCGATGCTTCGGAGCCGGCCCGCGACACCGCTACGAAGTCGGGATTTTCCCTCGCGTTCACGAGGGCCGCGATCGAGGCGATGGCCTCGATAAGAGAATGGGGCGGGATGTTGCAGGTGATCGTTCAAAATGGATATCCCGTAGGAAAGGCCACGGCAGGCAACACGATTCGCGCGTACCAGGGTCGAGCAGCCGACAGCGTCGCATTAGCCTCCGCCACTGCATCTACTGACGATGACCGCCGCGGGCTCGAGTTGCTGAGGAATGAGTTCAACAATGTGCAGGCCTGGGCTGAGAGCTTTGTTGACGCTCGGAATTCGTTAAGTGCGGCCGACCTGTCGACATCCGAAAACCCGCTCAAGGATGATCAGGACGCCCAGAAGATCCTCCGTTGTGGTCAATTCCTTGCGCAGATGTTCGCCGGAGGTGCCTTCCAGGACGAACCGGTGTGTCATTAGGAGAGATTGGGGGTCATGAATCCACTAAGCGAATGCCTATCCGACGCACCGTCCGAAACATCGAGTTCAGCCCATAAGCGCCTCACGTGGGCACACACAGAGGGGCTTCCATTGCCGCTGGGGGTCACCTGGATCGAGGAAGACCAGGCCTTCAATTTTGCGCTGTGTGCTGAACATGCCGAGAGTGTGAAACTGTTTCTTTATTCCCCTACCGACTTGGCACAGCCAGTTTTGACGTTTCAGTTCGATCCTATCCGCAATAAGTCAGGGCGGATCTGGCACTGTAGGATCCCGCTAGATCAAATGTGCGATGCCCGCTATTACGGTTACTCGGTTTCAGGGCAGGCCGTTGCTGGTCTCCGCGGCTTCGATCACGAAAAGGTTCTTCTCGACCCGTATGTGAAACGCGTTTTCTTCCCGCCGGGGTTTGATCGCAAGTGCGCTATGAAGCCAGGCCCCAATTATGAAAAGGCGCCGCTCGGAGTATTGCCCTCACATCGGGCCGCTTTCGATTGGAAAGGAGATGTTCCGCCTCAGCCAGAATCAGACGCGATCATCTACGAACTTCACGTCAAGGGGTTCACGCAGAATCCCAATTCTGGCGTGCATCCCTCGCGAGCCGGCACCTATGCCGGATTGATCGAAAAGATCCCGTATCTGAAAGAGCTTGGGATCACCGTCGTCGAACTGATGCCCATCTTTCAGCGCGACCCTCACGAAAGAGATTATTGGGGATACATGCCTCTGAACTTCTTCGCACCTCATGCGCAGTATGCATCGAGTGTTGATGATGATGGGCAACATCTTGAGTTCAAGAATATGGTCAGGGCTTTACACAAAGCTGGGATCTTTGTCGTGCTCGATGTTGTGTACAACCATACCTGTGAGGGAGATCACGCCGGCCCTGCCTACAGCTTCAAGGGTTTCGACGCCGCCGGCTATTACATGCGGTCCTCCGACCCGATCAGCCCATACGCCAATTACTCGGGCACCGGCAACACCTTGAATTTCAACCAGCCTCATGTGCGCAAAATGGTTATGGACAGCCTGCGCCATTGGAAGAACGAAATGCACATCGACGGTTTCCGCTTCGATCTGGCATCGGTGTTTAGCCGCAACGCAGACGGATCACTGAATTGGGGAGATGCTCCGATCTTCAGTGAAATCGCCGCGGACCCCGAGTTGGGCCGGTTGGCATTGATCGCGGAGCCTTGGGACGTCGGCGGATATCAGCTGGGACGTGGATTTCCGGGCACGACGTGGCTGCAATGGAACGCGCGTTATCGCGATGATATCCGTCGTTTTGTGAGGGGCGACTCGGGGATGGTCCCGGACCTTATGCGTCGTATCTATGGCAGCGATGACTTGTTTCCGGACAGCCGCGAGCATGCCTATCATGCCTTCCAAACTGTGAATTACATCGATTGCCACGATGGCTTCACGCTCTACGATCTGGTTTCTTACAATCAGAAACACAATTGGAAAAACGGCCATGACAATCAAGACGGTATGGACGCAAATTACAGTTGGAACTGCGGACACGAAGGAGACGAGAGCGCAACAGCGGAGGTTTTGGCACTTCGCCGGAAACAGGCTAAGAACTTCTTCTGTCTCCTCATGCTCTCGAACGGCATCCCGATGTTCCGGGCCGGTGACGAGTTCCTGAATACACAGTTCGGAAATAACAATCCTTACAACCAGGACAACGAAATCAGCTGGCTGGATTGGAACCAGCTCCAGGCAAATCAGGACATATTCCGGTTCTTTAAACGCATGATTGCGTTCCGGAAGTCTCATCCTTCCCTGTGTCGCAGCAGATTCTGGCGCGAGGACATTTCCTGGTACGGCGTTGGACTCACGGCCGATCTGTCCCCGGATTCACGCAGCCTGGCGTTTTGTCTGCATGGTGCTTCACAAGGCGACGACGATATCTACGTCATCATCAATGCATATTGGCAACCACTGCAGTTCCAAATCCAGGAAGGTGCGCCCCAAGATTGGGTCAGAACTGTGGACACCGACCTGCCGAGTCCCGTCGATTTCTCCGAGCACGGTTTGCCGCTGCAGCAGTCGATTTATCAAGCGGCCCCGCGATCCATTGTTGTCTTGGTCCGATCCAAAACAAAGGCCGTTCCGTTGAGAACCCGTTGACGGATCGCTGACAAGCACGCCCCTAAGAGTGTTACATTAGGTCACAAGGGGGGCGCCGGTACAGTGCATTATTTCCTCTTGCGTGTGCCTTCAGGGATTTTGCTGCTGTTCGCGGGCCAGGTTGTCTGACGCCGTTCGCGACCAGGGGAGAAATGGCTTCTGGCCAACCACTTCCGCTTCGCTTCAAATGCCCGCGCACCACGATCGCCGCGGCGTTGGGCTCTTATCTCATCTGTGTATTGTTGTTGGCAGGCACGGTTCACGCGCTTGATCCCAATAAGCATCTCACCCAGTACATACGCACATCTTGGAAAATACAAAATGGCTCCCTGCCGGCGGGCATGTTTTCGATTACGCAAACCTCCGACGGTTTTCTTTGGTTCGCATCTCTGTCGCAAGGCTTGTACAGATTTGACGGTGTTCGGTTTCTTCCCTGGGTTCCGCCTGCCAAGATTGGTTCGATCCATATACAGGAAGTCTTTGCCGATCACGCAGGCGGGCTCTGGGCGATAGGAGATCGCGAAATCGCTCATGTCAGGGATGGCGCGGTCATTGCTTATTTTGACTTTGAAGGAATCGGGGGGCATGCTGGCATCAGCCGAGATCCCGACGGGTCGTTGTGGATCACGCGAACCTCCAACACGGTTTCAGACGCGCCACTTTGCCATATCACCGACCGCGCTGCGAAGTGTTTCGGGAAGTCCGATGGAATGCCGATTTCCCCGGCCGATACCTTGCTGGCCGATGGAGAGGGGGGTTTTTGGATTGGAGGACAGACGGCCCTTGTCCACTGGCGTGCCGGCGTCTCGCAGATCTATCCCATTGAAGGGCTGAAATCCAATGCAGGTGACGTGGGGATAAACAGCCTGGCCCGTGGCGCCGATGGATCGCTCTGGGTTGGCATAGCTGCAGCAGGGCCCGGACTGGGACTTGGAAAATTGAGCGACGGGGTCTTTCGGCCCTTCGTAACCCTCAACTTCGATGGAAGTAAAGTATCGGTCTACGACATGATTTTCGATGGCGACGGCAGTCTTTGGGTCGCTAGCGTGGGCAAAGGCATCTTCCGCATCCGCGGGGATGTTGTGGAGCACTACGGACGAACAGAAGGCCTATCCAGCGATACGGTAGGGGCTCTCTTTGAAGACAGAGAGGGAATCATATGGGCTGCGACTACGAATGGTATCGACAGCTTTCGCGATCCGCGGATTGTCACTTTTTCGGCATCGGAAGGATTGGGGAATGATGCAGTAGTAGGCGTTCTGGCCAGCCACGATGGCACGATCTGGGTTGCGAACTCTGGATCGCTCGATCACGTCGTTAACGGGAGCGTCTCGTCCATTCGCGCGGGCAATGGTCTTCCGGGTCATCAAGTTGCCTCAATGATTGAAGACCGCGCCGGAAATATGTGGGTGGGCGTAGACGACGCATTGTATTTGTTCAAGAATGGGCGCTTCCGGCGCCTCCCCGAATCAAATCACAAGCCGCTGGGCCTAGTGGTTGGGATGACCGAAGACGTGGATGGGAATATTTGGGCAGAATGCGCAAGCAGTCCTCGAAAGCTGGTGCGCATCCGCGATTTCAAGGTGGTTGAAGAGTTTACTTCGTCGCAAGTCCCACCGGGCCACACGCTCGCGCCCGATCCTCACGGAGGAATCTGGATAGGAACTCTAAAGGGAGACGTTGCGCTATTCCGCCATGGTGTTGTTGAGAAGTTCGCGTTAAATCCAAAGGGCTATCCTGTTAGCCACCAGATTATCGCCGACGCAGACGGTTCCGTTCTTGCCGCCTCCGAGGATGGCCTCGTCGGATTGCGGCAGGATAAAGTGCAAAGAATGACGAAAAAAAACGGCCTCCCGTGCGACTCCGTAATTTCGTTCATTGAAGACGACGCGAAACACTGGTGGCTCTATACCGGGTGCGGCGTGGTTGAGCTGCCGGATTCCGAGCTCGAGCGCTGGTGGGCAAATCCAGTGGCAGTCGTTCAAACCCATGTGTATGACGTGTTGGACGGTGCGCGTCCACAGGGAGGGCCGTCTTTCAATTCAGCGGCTTACTCTTCGGGGCGGGTATGGTTTGCGAGCGGTTTTGTCTTGCAGATGGTGGATCCGTCCAGACTCTCGCAAAAAGCGCTCCCGCCGCAGACATACATCGAATCGCTCGTTGCTGATCGAAAGGAGTTCGAAGCAACACCTAACCTCAAGGTTCCGCCGAATCCGAGGGACCTGCAAATTGATTACACCTCACCCACCTTTTCGACTCCGCAGAAGGTAAATTTTCGCTACCGCCTCGACAACTATGACCGTGATTGGCACGATGCCGGTACGCGCCGTCAGGCCTTCTACACGGATTTGCCTCCCGGGAAATACTCATTCCGCGTGATCGCATCCAATAGTGACGGTGTCTGGAACCAAAGCGCTGCCAAGCTCGATTTCTCCGTCGCCCCTGCGTACTACCAGACGAATTGGTTTCGCGCTCTCTGCGCGTGCATCTTTTTGGCGCTGCTGTGGGCGGCGTACCAGTGGCGTGTCCGGCAATTGCAACATCAGTTCGACATGACGATCGAGGCGCGTGTGGGCGAGCGCACACGGATTGCAAGGGACCTTCACGACACTCTGCTTCAAAGCGCACACGGGGTGCTGCTCCGATTCCAAACGGTTTCGCTGTTGCTGCCGGATCGCCCGATGGAAGCGAAAGAGAAGCTGGACAACGCGATCGACCAGACCGCGGACTTCATCACCGAGGCCCGGGATGAGGTGCAGGGGTTGCGGGACTCCACGGTACAAAGCAATGATCTGGCGCTGGCCATAAGCACTCTGGGGCAAGAACTCGGAACCGACTCAGCCAACCACCGACCTGCATTCCGTGTCGCCGTTGAGGGCGAGGCGCGAAATCTGCATCCCATCCTTCGAGACGAGATCTACAAAATTGCTGCCGAAGCGCTGCGGAACGCGTTTCGCCACTCTCAGGCACGGCAGATCGAGGTTGAAATCCGTTATGACAATGAGCAATTTCGACTACGGGTGCGGGACGATGGAAAAGGCGTTGATCCAGCGATTCTATCTAGCCAAGGCAGTGAGGGACACTACGGCTTGCCCGGGATGCGGGAACGTGCCACTCTTATCGGAGGTAAGCTCGTGGTGTGGAGCGAAGTCGGTGCTGGCGCGGAAGTGGAGGTGCGTCTCCCTGCTGCTACCGCCTACGCGACCACTCGGAGACGTTCCTGGCTGGTACGAAAATTTGCGGCGAAGGTTTAACAGCCTTTGAGTGGGGCCATGCTGTCTGCTGCTCGGCGGGGACATGGGAATACTAGCTTCTCAACCAGACCTTCGGGTTGAATTTGACCGGCGTCGCAGAACAGTTGCGGCGGGGCGGGCATATCTGATCAAGTCATTGCACCTTCGCTTACAGTGGACTGGCTGCGTCATTCTGTGCGCAATTTGTCTCCTCGTCCTTTCGGCAGCACAAGGTTGCAAGAAGACAAACCAGGCTGCTCCGGAAGTGGTGCTCACAATCATCGACCAGTCCTGGCTCGACAAACCATCTCAAGCGCTCCTCGGAGAAGAACTCAAGCAGTTCACCAAAGAGACTGGCATTCGGGTTCAGATCCTGCCCGCACCGGAAGTCGCAGTAGATCAACTGGAAACATGGCGCAACCTGCTGGAAAGCGGAAGCAAGGTCCCGGACGTTTATGGTATCGACGTCATCTGGCCGGGAATTCTGGGAGACAATCTCGTCGATCTCAAAGCCTACCTCGCTGACAAGGAAATCGCACCGTACTTTCCGGAACTCATCAGGAACAACACAGTCAACGGGAGGCTTGTGGCTTTGCCTTACAACCTCGGCGAAGGACTGCTTTTCTATCGGGTCGATCTGTTGCACAAGTACGGCTACGCTGCGCCGCCGAAGACATGGGACGAGCTTGAGAAAATGGCGAAGCGGATTCAGGCTGGTGAGCGCGCTAAAGGGAATAAAGATTTTTGGGGCTATATCTGGCAAGGGGCGTCTTCTGAGGCTCTCACCTGCAATGCTCTGGAATGGCAGGTCTCGCAGGGCGGTGGGACTATTCTAGATGAGAACGGAAGGATTACGGTAAACAATCCGCAGGCCATTGGTGCCTGGGAGAGGGCCGCGCGGTGGGTCGGGTCAATTTCGCCGCCGGGAGTAACCGCATACAAGGAGTGGGATGCCTTCAACATTTGGCAAACGGGAAAGGCTGCCTTCATGCGCAACTGGCCGAACGCCTACGTGGCTGCCCGCGATGAAAACTCGCCCACCAGAGATCAGTTCGATATCGCGCCTCTGCCGGCGGGGAGGGCTGGTTCGGCCTCAACTTTGGGAGGACAAGGCTATGGTGTTTCGCGCTATTCGTTGCATCCGCGCGAGGCCGCGATGTTGGTTCGTTTCTTGACTAGTCCCAATGAGCAAGCCAGGAGATCGCGCAAGTCCTCTAATCCGCCGATCATACCTGAGCTATACAAGGATCCCGAGATTCTGGCGCGAAACCCCTACTTCTCTACGATATTGGTGGCTTATCGCCAAGGTGCAGCGGTGCGGCCGTCTACCGTGGCCGGGAAGAAGTATCCGGACGTGTCGCGCGCCTACTTTGAAGCAGTTCATTCCGTGCTCAGCCACAAAAAGCTGGCGCCACAAGCCGCAGCTGACTTGCAACAGGAATTAGCAAAGATACTCGAACAAAAAGCGGTTTCGACGAAAGCAAATGTGCTTCAGGAGCGTACTGTTGCCGGACGTTAGTGAAATCCGAGGATAAATGTTTAGGCGAATCTCATCCCTCAGCTTGGCGCATTGGTTCGAACTGTGAGAGACGCGCGCTACACTTTCGCGAACCTGTTTTATAGGAGCGATCTGAAGATAGGCCTACGTCTGACTGCGTGTTTTTTGACAATTTTCGTGTTGATGATCGCTGGAGATGCCGTATCTATCTGGCAGCTCCGCCAGCTCGAAGCTCACACGAAATTGCTGAAAACAGCTGATAAGGCATCCTCGGCCATCGTACGTTTGCACCTGGACGTGAATAGCTTCGGCGGTAGGGTGGCCGTACTCACGCGGGGACACGACGCTCATCAGTTCGCAAACGAAGCGGTTTTGCTGCGGGAGACTTTTCTGAGGCATCTCCGAGACGCAGAACAAATACTCAACTCTTCGCCGGAGATAGCGCAGGATGCCTTCACCTCAGGCACCCTGAAAACTCTCAAGACCACTTTGCCCTCTCAAATTGACAGTGAGATCGAACTGGCAAACGCGGGCGATTGGCCCGCCATTCAGCTCCGATTGACGGGACAAATCCAGGATCTGATCGATCTCAGTTCGTCGCTGGTGGAGGGGGTGGAGGAACGAGTGTTTCAACAACGGGCGAGAGTGGACGAAGAGACCGAGCAAGTGCGACATCGTCTGTTCATCGTAGTCCCAGCCGCCTGGCTGCTGACTTTGCTCGTGGCCGCCGCATTGGGCTGGTACGTCACCAGAACTATTACTGTCCCGCTCTCCGAACTCACCATCGGCGCGGAGGCGCTGGCGCGCGGTGATTTTCGGCACGAAGTCAATATCGGTGGAAATGACGAATTGGCCGTCCTTGGGAAGACATTCAACCACGCGGCGCGACAACTGGATCGTCAGTTCGAAATGACCCTGGAGGCCCGCGTCGGTGAGCGGACAAGAATTGCGCGTGAGCTTCACGACACACTGCTGCAAAGCTTCCATGGCTTGCTACTGGGGTTCCAAACTGTTTTCCAGTTGTTACCAGAGCGGGCGATGGACGCAAAAGAGAAGCTGGGTAGCGCGATTGAACAGGCCGCCAGGGCGATTACGGAAAGCCGGGATGCGGTGCAAGGATTGCGCGACTCTGTAATCGAAGGCAACGATCTCGCCCCGGCCATAAGCATCCTTGGAGAAGAACTGGCCACGCACTCAAACAACTCTCGACCTACATTACGCGTGGCCGTCGAGGGCAAGTCACGGGATCTCCATCCCATCCTTCGGGATGAGGTCTACAAGATTTCTGCCGAGGCACTGCGGAATGCTTTTCGGCATGCCCAGGCAGGACGGGTTGAGGTTGAAATCCGCTATGACACGGAGCAGTTTCGATTGCGTGTGCGGGACGACGGCAAAGGCATTGACCCTGTGATTCTCTCTGCCCAGGGAAGTAAGGGGCACTTCGGTTTGTCTGGTATGCGAGAACGCGCGACAATTATGGGGGCTAGGTTAACGGTGTGGAGCGAAGTTGGCGCGGGCACTGAAGTGGAGCTCTGCATACCCGCCTGTACCGCCTATGCCACAACTACTGAACGCTCCTGGCTTTTACAAAAGCCTGCCGGGAAGGCATGAATCTGGGAACGATCATGACTAGCGCGATCTCTCAAATTCGGATTCTCGCCGTCGATGATCACCCGATCGTGCGCCAGGGAATCGCCGGTCTGGTTGGCACTCAGCCCGATATGGCTTTGGTAGGCGAGGCGTCCAACGGACGCGATGCCATTCAGCAATTCCGAACGCACCGCCCGGACGTCACGTTGATGGACTTGCAGATGCCGCAAATGAACGGCATCGATGCCCTGATTGCGATTCACAACGAATTTCCCGACGCAAAAGTGATTGTGCTGACGACTTACGTAGGCGATACGCAAATTCTGCGTGCTCTCAAGGCCGGTGCTCAGGCCTACCTGCTCAAGAATACATTGCACAAGGAACTACTCGAGACAATCCGAGCAGTCCATGCGGGAAAGAAGACCCTCTCGCCGGAAGCGTCGTTCCAAGTCGCCGAGCACGCGACGGATGACGCCCTGACGCCAGCAGAGATCCTTGTCTTGAGACTGATCGCGGCTGGGAATGCGAACAAGCAGATTGCGGATCAGCTTTCAATCACGGAGGAAACCGTTAAGAGTCGAGTCAAGAACATTCTTTCTAAACTGGGCGCCAACGATCGAACGCACGCCGCAACGATTGGCCTGAAGAGAGGAATCATCGAGCTGTAGTTTCCACCTTGCCTGCCCGCCTCAGAAAAATGCAGAACTCTAAAGAGTGACGATCAAACCTCTTTTTGGGGTTTCGATCAGCCCCCGAAACGGGGGAGTCTAGTTATGTACTGAAAGGTGCGTCATTGCGACGGCTGTATTCCACATTCGCTGGCGGTTGGCCCGGAACGGGTCTGCTTCTCATGCGCGTGGTCGTTGGCTCCGTGCTGATTGTGCGCGCGGGCTTGAGGTTGTGGAGCGATCTACCACCGATGAATGTGACAATTCCCGCTGTGCTCTTAATCGGAGCGGGAATACTGCTAATCGTAGGTTTATGGACTCCAATCGTGGGAACTTCCATAGCATTGATTGAAATCTGGAAGATGCTTACGGTAGCCGGGGACAAATGGGTTTGGCTGCTGTTGGGAACTGCCGCTGCCGCTCTCGCAATGTTAGGACCGGGTCTATGGTCCATCGATGCTCGCCTTTTCGGGTGGAAGCGCATCGAAGCTCCGCCCCGCAAAACAACCTCTAGCTCTCCTTAAGAAACTCCCCACATACCAACTTGCCTCAGAAGAGGGTGACATTCGTTCCCCCCAGAGTTTGCGATTTACCCCCATCTGGGGTCGTGCGCAAACAGAACTGATTGCACAATGGCTACGTTACTACGACAACAGGTGCAAAGGTCAGGTGGCGCTTATGTGGAAGATCACAACTCGCGGTTTCACGCTACAGGAAGTCCTAATCATGGCTGCAATGAATGTTGCGTCCGTTCTGATAGCGACCGACAAAAGCGAGCGAACGACTGGCACAGCCCGGCGCACCGAGATTCAACAGGATCTAGGAGATTGTCATGGCAAAGGTGATTGAGTTTTACATACCGAAGAACTTTCGGAAACCGTTAAGGACGGCGGCTCAGCCGCAACTCGGAAAAATCATCGAGTTTTGCTCACAGACGAAGAGATCAGCTTAGCTGCTATCCACCTTTTGCGGATTATGGAGGAAATATGACATTCATTCCCACACAAACCGGCTTTATGCGTCTGGAAGATTCGGAAAAATTGTTGCGAGCCATCTTCCCAAACTATCCCAGCCTGGAGCCGTGCCATTCCGCGCCACGTCTGGAGCCGATTCCCCAAGGCAGCAAGGAATATGTGAACGAAGAGAGGATGTCTCTCTGCTAGTCACTTTTGTTCGTATAAGTGCTCGCAAAGCACTGCAAGTGTAAGGATTCGGGAGGAAACTATGAGCGCCGCCGTCGCTTTCGCAGACCCCGGAAGTCTCGCAGGAGCATGTTTTCCCAACGTGAGCGAGATCGAAGACCAGCAACTTCACCTGGAAACAGAAATTGGCTCTGAGTACTGTTTCGAAGACATTGTCGGCAAAAGCCCAGCCGTTCAGATGGTGCTGGAACAAGTTGCGATCGTCGCACCCACTGATTCCACGGTCCTGCTTCATGGAGAGACAGGAACGGGCAAGGAGTTGATTGCGCGGGCGATACACAAACTTAGCTCTCGACGCGAGCGCCCCTATGTGCGCATGAACTGCGCCGCCATTCCCTCGGGACTGCTGGAAAGCGAACTGTTCGGGCACGAGAGGGGCGCCTTCACAGGAGCGTTAATGCAGAGAAAGGGCAGATTCGAGTTGGCCGACAGAGGTTCGCTGTTTCTGGATGAGATCGGCGACATCAGCCTGGAACTCCAGCCGAAACTATTGCGCGCCATTCAAGAGCAGGAGTTCGAGCGGCTCGGAAGCTCGAAGACGATCCAGGTCAATGTGCGCCTGATTGCCGCGACCCACCGCGATCTCCGAGCCATGATTCGGGACGAGAAGTTCCGCGAGGATCTGTTCTATCGATTCAACGTCTTCCCGATCGAGATCCCACCGCTGCGCGAAAGGCGCGAGGATATTCCACTCCTGGTGAACTACTTTGTGTCAAAGGTAGCGGCGCGGATGCGGAGACAGATAAAGTCAATCCCCAAACGCGCAATGGAGATGCTGACGAACTGTCCGTGGAAGGGAAATATTAGGGAATTGGCGAACTTCATCGAACGAGCTGTCATCCTCACACGTGGTGAGGAGTTAGAGGTGCCGCTTGCCGAGCTTGCCACCTCATCCGAGACCAATGTTGTTGTCGGAACGGCCTCTACGTTTGACAAGCAGAGTCCTCTGTAATCATCGGCGCATTGAGAGCCGCATCAGGACGGATCGCAGGCAAGGGGGGAGCCGCCGAACGTCTCGGATTGAAGCGTACGACGCTACAAAACAAAATTCGCCGACTGGGGATTTCGAAGGCGAATTATTGCCAGTAGTTTATTCCGTGTGTCCGGAGTGCACTCGCCTCTAGCAATTAGCGGAAGCTGGGTTCTGGCCAGTTGCTCTTAGACATTCCACTGCCCTGTGGAATCAATGTCGATTCGCAACATTGTCATTCCGTCTTTCTTTACTTCGTAGGATCCGTCACGCCCCAACTTCAATGTAGCTATTGTTCACCGCCTCCGAATGTCGGGATGGACGCGCGAATCTGGCCGCCAGCTTGCATAACCTGTCGGCTACCTCGGACGTATTCGCATAGCTGAAGTGTTCCTGCGCTTTTTCGAGAACGACCGCATACAGCAGCCGAGCTTCGTCATCATCGAGTTCGATCATCATGAGATCCTCCTATCCTCAAGCCCAATGGTGCCTCCAGACCAGGAGACGTAGGGCACAAGAGTCCAATTGCAGAGCTTCTAGAGGGCATGTGAAACGTTGTGATCATCCTCCAGTGGCTTTACGTGGCAGTGATCAAGCCAAGTCATTGTGTGGCAATTAGCGGCGAGTACCGCAGCGCGGGACACGTTCAGACGGAGACTGCAGTCCTGTATGGATGATCGGATTGCAATTCTCAGCACCAGAATTGCGCGGCATAGCGGATCCAGTTCCGCTATGATTTTCTGGGTGTCCATCTGAAGAATAAGAGCGAGACTGGCCGTGCGTTGCTCATCATCGAACTGGCATAGGTGCTCGACATGCGGGCATCGTCGATCTTTGTACGTCGTTTCACACAGGCGAATCGCATCCCCCTGGAGCGATGTCGCGGCGGCAATGGTCGCAGCCTTGGCCCACTCTAGAAGCCAATTCCGGAAAGGACTGTTTCCCTGAAGCGTGATCTCACAAGCCTGGGCGACTGCCTGTTCCGCGATTGCTTCGTCGGCAGTGATCAGGAACGCGAGCCTATACAGAAGATTTCTTTGATCCGGGAAGCAGGCCACGATTTCAGCTGCTGATGCATGATTGCGAGCATCCGCAGCCGGTGTGCTCGCATGAAACCAGGACATCATTTCTCCTCTTTCTGGTGCCGCCCTGGACCGGCATCAACCTGCATAGGAATGCGTAATTGAAAACTTCTCTCATTATTTCCATGCCGCCGCACAGGCATCCTCCGCACAGGCGATAAACCCAGTCGTTCGCATACGGCAGGTGCGTAGACACCGCTGGCGACAAATACTGCACCGACACTACCCAACCGACTCAGCAAACGCTCGCAGGCCGAATCGACACAGCTCACCTCGGTCAGGTCAACGATCAACCCCTTCGGCACTACGTCAGTAGTGACTAGGTACCTGGCCTGCTCCGCCCACTCACCGACAAGCCTGCCCTCCATCTTCAGGGTCGGACCATTGGCCAACCACAGAATTTCTGCGCGAAACATTGCTTATCCTCGGAACGCCTTGTCCTGCTCCCCCTACCCCAATAGCAACGCGAGTTGTATGCCAATGCGGCAGCCGCTATCTGATTGATGGGAATTGCCTGGTTGCACGAATCAATTCGGCCGATTTGCCTCAATCCGGTCATTGTCCGCATGCGGGCAGGTGAGATCGGGTTAGCAATGAAAAGAACAGACGACGGAGTGTTACTCGAAGGAGGTTCGGAGACCTTCTTTACTAGAGCTACGCCTTGGCTACGAGAGCACACATCAGATGAGGAAGGTGGCGGGCACGGAGCCCGCCATCGGGTGGACTGGTCAGGTGAGACTTAATGATGACCATTGTGCACGGTGAAGAGCATGTCAATTGCCAAGTGGAAGCGAACAGTGCTGCTCGAACTGGCTGTATGTCATGCTCTCTCCAACAAAGGGCATCTGTGTAGAAATCCGACAAAATCCGAGTACGAGAAGGTCTGATTCGATGACAGTTTCGACACGCCAACGAGCCTAAGTGGCAAAACGCCAACGCCCCAAATCCTATGTCGCTGAAAACCATTCGCCGCAGCCTTGCAATCACCAAGCAATTGCGGTAATGCGGTAATTCGGACGTCTGTCCAAATGTGGGCGGACTCGTTCAGTTGAGTTCGACTGGAGGAGCCACGCTGAAATGGTGCTGTTAATGCTGGTGAATGCTCCACCTATTTAAGAAGGTCTTGACTTCCTTCAACAGATCTGTCTCAAACGACTGGCCGTTTGACCGATTCCAGACAACGTAAATACTTACCGACACTGCCGAGCGATTGCCTAAGGCAGGCAAACAGACAATCGAGTTTGAGTGAGGGTCGATATTGTACGTGAAGGAATTTCGGCTGAGGGTGAGCTCTCCAGGCATAAGGTCCACGATCGCGAGCAATACCGACCTCACATGCCGGCAGGTAGGGCATGAGGGATCGACGTGATTGAGATCGGACGTGTGAGAACCAATCAACTCCACTTCAAAGCCGACCAGACGGCGCTCGCCACGTATCTGCTCAAACTGGGGCCAAAACTGCCAGAATACGCTGTATTCGGCTACGAGAGATTGCACTTGAGAGTTCAACGCTGGAGTTGCCATTGTGCACCTGTCCACAAAGTTGCAACTAGCTTGCCATTCGTTTTCCGACTCGGAATGGCCGCTCCTTCACCAGGATTCGACAAAGGTCGCAGTTCGCTCAGGCCTTGGCCAGCTTCGGTGCAGGAGGGATTCTGCAAGGAGGCGAGTGTCGCAGTCGTGATCGTCGAGCGCAGCAAGCAGATCCTGGTACGCGGCCAAGTTCCGTCTCGTGTGCCACTCTAGATGGCAAGCAAATAAGTACAAGGCGTCGCGATGTCCGATGTTCTCCGACATGTCAGTCAAGTCGATCATGTTGTTGCAGACTGACTCAACGGGACAATAGTTGTTAGTTGACGGACTCTCTACCCGTCTCAGCGTTTACCAGTGGCGACTGCTTCCGCGGCCACGATGCTTACGGCATCAACCACGACAAGCAGAAAAAGAGAGCCGACGAGTACACAAGTCGCGAGAAAGTTCTCATCAACGCTGTTGGCGCGAAGCAGAAGATTGATCGGGTAAGTCAGCGCCAGGACATTCACCACAGCTAGCACCGTCCAAAACTCCGTGCTTGGCTTGTTTGTCTTCATTTCCAGAACCTCGAATAGGTAACGTGCGCATTTACCTCGCTTTTCGTCATTTGTTTCCTGGTCTTGTCGTCGACTACCAGCTCATTTACCAGGAACATACTCATCCCGCAATTGCTGTTGCTGCATACCATATGGGATAGTTCCCCAGGAACGCATAACTCTAGGTTCACGCAGTGGGCACTTCCGCAGGCCCAACAATGAAGAACCATGACTTCTCCGGCGACTCGAACTGCTTTTGAATTGTTCTCTGAATCCATTCTCGAAGCTCCTTACGCAATTCGAAACCTGGTGTGTATGGGTGTGGCCGGCAGACGGCGCTCAATCGTCATGGTCTCGAGCGAATATCCATATTTCGCTGCGCAGTCACAACACACTCGGTACGTCTCACCTTGCAGCGTGAAAACACGACTGAGGTGAGTGTGGTGACATCCAAAGAGGAAATCGAAAATCGCTATGAGGGTCGCCATAAGCGCTCCTTTGTGGCGCTGGTTTTGCCCGCATGAACCGTCGCGAGCATTTAACGGGTCGCTTCCCGCTCCATATGTGAGATCAGCGAACAAGCCCGACTCCTTTAGCATGGAACTCAATTCGACCGTGATAGTGCAGGTCACCAGCCACTTCGAGCGTCTGCCTAAGCTCTTGGTTCTTCTCGCGATCCCGCATTCTGCCCGCGGACTGTCATGACCTTTCGAGGGCACTGCCGCAATGAGGGCACCGATCTCCGGCCTGCGGCTCGTCCATGCTCCCGCAATTCAGTGAGTTGCCGTGCTACGTCTTTGGCGAGCGAAATGCGTTAACCAGGCTGCGATGCATCGATGGCTGAACTGCTTCGAGCGGCAATTCCGGCAGAGCTACCGCGGCATGAGAGGGTCAAATCGGAACAAAGGAGTCAATATGTACGCCACAAAAGCAGTCAATGGCGTCCCCGCGATCCAGCGCGATGGACAAAGTGTCTTGGGTGTCTGCGATCAAGATTGGGAGTTTGCAAACTGGCTATGCGCTCTACTCAACGAACTGGGCCGCAAGTCCGGATTGTTGCTGAACGAGCAGGACTGGGAATGGCTCAATGCAAACGATCGCTCATTCAGAAGGACGGCACAGCATGCCTGATATCAAGGAAGCCACCACGATTTCCATTGTTGTTCCCTTTCATAACGAGGAAGGTAATGTCGTTGAACTGTATGGTCGCCTACAAGGGGTCATGGAGGAGATCGGTCGCACTTACCAGTTCGTCTTCGTCGATGATGGCAGCACGGATCTTACTTACAAGCTGCTGAAGGAAGTCGCGCTGATTGACCCGCACGTGACCGTTGTCAAGCTGCGGCGGAATTTTGGCCAGACCGGAGCGTTGGCTGCTGGGTTTGCGCACAGCACCGGTGAATATGTAATCGCCATGGATGGTGACCTTCAGCACGATCCCGCAGAGATCCCTGTCTTCCTGGAAAAGATCGAAGAGGGCTATGACGTCGTGAGTGGGTGGCGCAGCCACCGCATCGACAATTTATTGCTACGGAAGATCCCTTCCCGCTGTGCCAACTGGCTGATGGCCAAGCTCAGCGGCGTCAACATTCACGATTTTGGGACCACGTTCAAGGCGTACCGGGGCGACCTGCTGCGGCAATTACCGCTCTACGGCGAAATGCACCGGTTCATCCCGGCTCTGGCTTCATTCTACGGAGCCTCGATCTGTGAAATACCCATTCAGAACAACCATCGGAAGAACGGTGAATCGCACTACAACATTTCTCGCACGTTCCGGGTATTTTTCGATCTTATGACGATTCGTTTCCTCCTACGCTACATGTCGCGCCCGCTCCACTTCTTCGGCCGGCTGGGCGCGATCAACATGGGTTTGGGATCGGCCGTCGCACTCTGGCTGCTGATCTGGAAGGTCGTTAGCGGAAGCGATGTTCTGCAGCAACACGGATTATTGCTGGTCTTTGCGGCCGTGCTCATATTGGTAGGACTCCAGCTAATAGGGCTCGGACTCCTGGGTGAGTTGGAGGTGTGGCAGTACTTCAATCGATCTGAGCGCAGGCCTTACGCTGTCTCTGAGGTGCTTGATCAGCACGCAAATCGAAAAGTTGCGATCACGCCGGAGGTGAATTCGTGAGCACACAACCGCGTTCGCACCGTAAGCCGGAGCAAATGTGCTGAGTGAGGTCCAATATCGTTGCCTTGGACGGTATCGGGAGCCGGCGATTGTACTCCTGCTGACGGTCCTGGCGTTCGCAGTTCGCCTCTACTGGGTTGACTTCAACAGTCTGTCGGAGGACGAGTCGGCGAAATGGGCGGCCGTTCAAGAGTATCGACACGGACACTTCGCCGGGGTCAATAGCGAGCATCCGATGTTGCCAAAAGTGCTTGCTTGGGCGAGCCTGACAGCTGGGGAACGCTGGAGCCGGATCGCCGCGGTGCATGACTGGCCTTCGCCGAAGCCCGAGGGCTGGCTTCGTATGCCCAACGTGCTGTTCGGCGGCGCCGCCGCCGCAGTCCTTTTTCTTTTGTGCCGCCGAATGATGGGGCTCGTGGGATCTTTTGCAGCGAGTTTCTTCTGGGCGGTTGCGCCACTGCCAGTCGCGCTGAATCGACTCACGAAGGAGGAAACGCCGCTCACCTTTTTCACCTTGCTGGCCTGTTACTTCTACTGCCGCGCCCAACAGGCAGATGCGGACAAGAGTGCGTGGCGATGGTACGACCTGAGTGCCATCGGCTTTGGTCTGGCTTTGGCCTCGCAGTACATTCTTCACCTTCTTGGCCTGAACGCGCTTACCTGGCTTCTTGCGGGCAGAATTGGACTTACGGTAGAGCCATCGCGATTCAGCTACAAACGATTCTTCCTCGTACTCTTCGTTACCTTCATCCTGGTGAACCCGGTGGTTCTCTCTCCGGCCAACTTCAACGCGATCCTGCATTGGCTCCATCATGATGGCGTGCGGCACAGCGGCTACGATTTCGACGGCACACTGTACATGAACTTTCCCGCGCGCCTGCTTGCCGGAGTTCCGTGGTTCTACTATGTCTGGCTGGTGCTGGTAAAGACACAAATTCCAATCCTGGTGGCGGTCATAGTTGGCAGCGCGCTGCTCTTGCGAGATCGCCGGACACTCGCGTCGTGCTTTTTCCTGTCGCTCGGAATGCTTCAGTTCGTCGGGCTATCTCTGAGTGGAGCAAAGTGGATTCGCTATTCACTTCCGATGCTCCCTTTTCTTTACCTGGCCGGCGGATATGCGGTCCAAGAGATTTGGAAAGGCGTGAAAGGAAAAGCCTGGTCACCGGCCTTCGTGGGAACGGCCGCAGTTATTTTGATTGGATGGCCCCTTGCAGAGCTACACGCTTGGGCACCGTACTACTCCTTCTACCTGAATTCAATCGGCGGAGGTACACGGAACGTCACACGCTATTTTGGGCCCGATGAGGTAGCAGAGTTCGACACACGTGAGGTGGCGCAGCAGGTGTGTCCGTTCGCCCCCGTCGCGACGAGGGTGGCGACCGCAAGACCAATGAGCATGGCCTATTACCTCAAGACCTGCTGGCGCACCGACATTCAGATTATGCCGCTGTACGATGCCTATTATGCGCCGCGGAACGGAGATCTGGTCATTCTCGAGCCGTCTCGCCGTTTTTTTGAGACGCAACGCTACTTCGATGTTCTGAAGAGCTCTGGCATGTCTCACAGCGACGTCCGTGTCGGACCGGTTTCCGCGAGCACCATCTATCTTTTCGACACCTCCGTACCGGAACCAAAGAATGCCCGGGAAACCTTAACTCTGACTCAGTTGCGGGACGCATCACCTCAGTTCGAGAACGATGCTCAAGTAACCGCATCGACCAACACCAGCAGGTTTGGATTCTTAGATCTCACCAGGAGACTCACACAATGACTCCGCTTTACCACGCAAGGAACTCTCATGGGGGCTGGTTTGTGCGCGCAATCGCTTTTTTGATCATCGGCTTCCCGGCAGTTGCACAGCAGGCAAATGTATCTGCGCCTCTGAGCGCTGATGAGGTGATAGGACGACTCGCTCAGATGAATGAAGTGCGTGCTAAGGCACTCGATAGCTACTCCAGCCTCCGCACGTACCATCTGGAATGCCACTGTGTGTCACATAAGAAGGCCGACATGGTCGTGCGCACTGATTACCGGGCACCAGACAAGAAAGAGTTCACCATCGTGTCAGAGAGCGGGTCTGGCACGGTGCGAGACCGTGTGTTCAAGAAACTCCTGGAGGCGGAACAGGAGTCGATGCGGGATGAGAATCAGCAGCGTTCCGCCATTACGCCCGAGAACTATACGTTTCAACTGTCTGATTACGAGAAGACCGATACGGACGAATTCTACGTGCTCGATGCCCAGCCGCGAAGTAAGAACAAGTTTCTGTTTCGGGGCCGAATTTGGGTGAGTGCAAAAGACTTCGCGATAACTCGAGTCGAGGGCGAGCCAGCTGTCAACCCTTCCTGGTGGACCGTCAAAACTGACTTCAAACGCAGCTATCAGAAGATCGGGGACTTCTGGTTGCCGGAATCGAACGAGAGCGAAACGAAGGTTCGTGTCTTCGGCACGGCGGTTCTAAGCATTGAATATAGCGATTACCAAATCACACCCGCCGGTGCGACAGTGGCTTCCTCCCAAGAAAAGACGCCGGCTGGACAGTAGCCGAGGAGCTCCTGAAAGAGGATTGCTGTGCGGGGTATTTCTGAGTTATCCCTCCTTCTCTTGACTGCGACACGCAGGCCGATAGGAGCATAAAGCGCACCCCCTAACGTCCGTGGAACCTCACGATGGTCGGTGCAGATGGGACCCTTTAGCCGCCCCGGGCAAAGGGAACCCGCCGCAAGGGCAAGAATGCGCCGACTCTCTATCTCTCTCTCCCGAACAAAGTCGAGAAACGCCGTCGATCAACGGCATAAGTGGTGGGCAGATCGAGGGTAGTCATACAATTTGGTCCCCGGCCATCCGTCTTGATGTTTCGACACAATCTGCACATCAGTCTGTGCCCAAGCCCGCAGCTGCTGATTGACCTTTTGTAGGCAGCTGCCCTCATCTGGGCACACGAGATGGGATTTCAATCGTCCATGTCCCTTTCCTAGAACGAGTTCCACTTGGCCCACAAAATGCCTTTATCGATGCGTGAGACAAGACCGGGTACTCACGCTCTGACCTGATCCGCGTGGTAATTCACGACAGGAGGAGAGCGATGCTGCCCGGAAAGGGATCAATGTAAATGGCAACTTTTGACCATCCTTCGGACTTAGTTCACCGCATCCCATACCCGATCGTTCAGAGGCCAGGGCTGCGAATTGATTCGCGGGTTGCAGCATGGCCGGCGGAAGAGGAAAAACAGCCTCCCGTTCGCTCCAACCTGCAAGGAAAACAAGTCGGTGACATTTTTTATCTAATCGAATCGCGACCGCGAAATCCCTGGGCAGCAATTGGATCGTTGGCCTTCCTTTCCGTCCTCCTCCTGGCGCTGATTGTCATTCCGCTGTTTCACACGGATCCACTCCCCAAGAGGGAAACGCTGACGATGTTGTACCTACAGCCGCCGTCGGCCGCGGGCAGCAATGCTACGAAGCTTCAAGCGCCTAAGCTCGCGTCCACATACATCCCGACAAGCACTGGCATTACCGCACCAGTGCATACGACGCAAGAAGCGCCGCCACCGCCGGTCGGCACAACGGGCGGAGTGGCCGGGGGAGTTCCCGGTGGAATGGTCGGTGGAGCTCCCGGCGGGGTGTTTAGCGAACTGCTGAATAAAGCGTCAAGCGTTCCAGTCCTTGCGAAATCGCCTGTGCCGACGCCGGTTAAGAGAATGCGTATCGCCTCCCGGGTAGCAGAGGCGAACCTGATCCACGACGTTCCGCCGCAGTATCCGCTGGAGGCTGGTCGAGCGCGAATTGAAGGAACAGTGGTGCTGATGGCCGTGATCGGCACGGATGGCAGCGTGAAGGATGTGCGACTCGAGAGCGGTTTGCCATTACTTGCGCAAGCCGCTATCGATGCCGTGAAGCAATGGCGTTACAAGCCATACATGATAGACGGAGAACCGGTTGAAGTTGACTCCCGGATCACAATCAACTTCACCCTGTCCGCAAGCTAGGAGTTTCGAAAATGCAGAACAACACACATGCCTTGTCTAACAGGTCTTGGGATCGGTTCCTGAAACGAACACAGATGTTGGTACTGCTCGCCCTGGGCGGAGTGATCGTTGCGGTACCCGTGTCCGCCCGGTCGGCAGAAGCGCCAAATACAAGAACCGGGAGGATCCTCGGTACCGTGGTCGATACCAGCGACGATCCGATTCCCGGTGCCACAGTACTCCTTCAAGGGCCGTCCGGCGATCGGTTCACAGCTGTAACAAAGGACGATGGAGGCTTTGTATTCGACCCGGCCCCGGCGGGAGTCGCCTATCAGATCGCCGTCACTGCTGAAGGATTTGCAGACTGGAGTTCTTCCATCACAGTCGAACCCGGGCAAGACAAAACGCTAACAGAAGTCAGACTCCGCATTCTGGCTGTACAGCGGGCAGTTACCGTGAGTTATTCGGAGAAGGAGGTTGCTGCCCAACAGCTCAAAGCTGAAGAACAGCAGCGCGTTTTGGGTTTCATACCGAATATGTATGTGGTGTACGAACCTCACCCCGAGCCACTTACCACGAGGATGAAGTTCCACATGGCCTACAAAGATCTTACTCACCCGGTTTTCTCCATCCGCACGGCTGCGTGGGCGGGAGTTCAACAGGCCCGTAACAACCCTGATGAATGGCGGCAAGGTGCCGAAGGATATGGCAAGCGGTTGGGGGCTGGCTTTGTCGACGGCGTCAGCGGAAGCTTGATCAGCAACGCTATTTTGCCGTCGCTCCTGCATCAGGACCCTCGCTATTTCTATCAAGGCAGCGGTACAAAGAAGTCCCGGGCTCTTCATGCCATGTTGGCTCCGCTTGTCTGTAAGGGAGATAACGGAGCATGGCAGCCGAATTACTCTCAGTGGGGCGGCAGTTTAATTGGATATTCAATTTCCACCGCTTACTACCCTAGTTCCGATCGTACTGCGGGGCATGTATTCCAGACTTTTGGGATTGACATGGGTCTTCATGTCGTCGGCGGTTTGGCTCAGGAGTTTATCTTAAGCAAGTTCACAAGCAGGGGTAAGCACTAATTCGAACGATCGCAAGCTATTCCGAGATAGGAGGAACGACCATGTGCTCTTCAATGCTAACTGTGCAGGCAGCGCCGACCAGCGCCTCACTCGTGCAAAGCGCTTGCTGTGACATTTGCCCTCCAGTTCACGAGAAGTATGAGGCCGAATTTAATGCTCTACATATGAACTGGGTCTTGGTCGACGACGCAAAAGGAAATTCCCGAGCCCAAATTCGATGGGTGGTTGACCCATAAGCATGCCGGCCTCGAATACTCATTTAATATCGGCATCCGTTGCTCTTCCATCCGTCGACGGCGGTTGCGCTTCCAGTATTGTTGCTTGCGGCTGTGTATTCGTCGTGATCGGCGCATATTGTTTTTGTCCGAGCGTATTTGCCCAGACATCGGATTCCCCAACAGCGGAGCAGCCGACCAAGTCGTGGGCGGCCACAACGGACTTGAAGAGCGACAATCTCCTTCCTGAACGTATTCCGGTTCGAATTATCGAAAGCCATAGCCAGAATGGCAACCGGACGTTGGACAAGCGATCGGTCGAGATCCGCGGGACCGATGGACATTTCGAACCTTATCAGGACATCGAAAGGGAAACCCTGACCGTCGATCCTTCCACCGTGAAAACTACAAAGCGCACGTTCGCTCGGGATGTAAATGGGAGGAAGGCCCTCGTGCAGGTAACCGAAGAGGAGAAACACATCCTGCCCAGCAACAACTCGAATATCGTGCGCGTGACCTACAACCCCGATCTCAATGGAGGGCTTCAGGCGGTTCAACGCGAAATCGTGGAGACGAAAAACATCAGTAAGGACGTGGAAGAAACGAACACGACGCTCATGCTCCCTAGCATCAACGGCGGCTTGGCTCCAGCTTTCAAGACGCTTGAACTCCGCAAGCGAGCGGCGAACGATATGGTGGAAACTGAAAAAACCACATGGCTTCCGGACGGGAATGGAAAGTGGAAATTGGGCGAGATACGGCAAAATACCACGACGCAAGAAGGCAAAGCCGGCAGGATCGAGGAAAGGGTATTTCGGCCCGATGCGGAGGGAAAGCTAGGTGAAATCTGTCGTGTCGTGAGCAACGAATCCGAGAGCACCACCGGAGAAGAAAGCAGCGTCGTGGAAACCTATTCCATCGATGTCCCTGGTGCGACGCAGGACGGGAGCCTGCACCTTCTTGAGCGCAAAACCAGTACCGAAAGCTCGAATGCCGCTGGTGAGAGAGCAACTGAACAAAAAGTCGAACAGACCGATCCGGGTGATCCCGGCTCGGGTCTTCGCATGTCGGTATTGATCGACGGCAGGATGGTCCCCGGACCTTCGGGAGAATATTCCACAGTAACCATTCGAGCGCGCGACTCGAACGGGAATTTTGGAATTGTCTCGGTCGATACGACGAAGGCGGATCGGATTCCTACCGTGCAGATTCAGCAAACGCCGGCCCAAAAGCCGTAGTAAAGCTATCGCAGATTGATTTATGACCACTCCAACTACAGGTCAGCGGCTCGGGTACCTTCGGCTTGCTGCCCAAACTCGGTCACTGCCCTTGGCAGGTCATTCGATGTCTCTGTCGGGAGCTTCCAATCCATTCTGAGACAGGTATTTTCATCCACTTACAACGGCCCGCTTCTGGCAGCCGGATTGCGAATACGAAGTGCGACTTCAAACTGCTCCAGGGGAATAGGCCATGCTCGGAGAACTGATGAACATCCCGACTGACACGCTCATTGACATGCTGTACATCATCCTCGCCGGAGAAGTCGCTATCAGTGCCAGCGATGCTAGGGAAATCGAACAGATTCAACGCGAGTTGCAACGTAGAGGCGACGAGCAATGCTGGCCTTCAAACTGTCAATTGAGAAACGCCTGCAATCAGTTCTTGGGCGGAGCGTTGACGCAGACGAAGGCGGACACTTGCTGGGCCCCAAAGTGGCAGAAGAGCACGAAGACGAGTAAGGAAGGGAAAAATGACCCCGTTAACAGAAACTGAAGAACTAGCCAGACCACTGAGCGCCGAAGGAATTGCACGATCAACCGTTGCGGGTGCACCGCTCAGCCCAGATGAACTGAGCAGCATCGATACTTATTGGCGCGCCTGCAAATACCTTGCTCTAGGAATGATCTACCTTCAGGCAAATCCTCTCTTGAAGGAGCCACTAAAACCAGAACATATCAAGAGCCGACTGCTCGGCCATTGGGGCTCAAGCCCTGGCCTCGCCTTCCTCTACACCCATCTGAGTCGTCTTATAAAGAGAGACGACCTTGAGATGATTTTTCTCGCAGGCCCAGGACATGGGGCGCCGGGAGTTTTGGCGCCTATTTATCTGGAAGGCACGTACAGTGAAATCTATCCGGAGAAAAGCGAGGATGAGAAAGGCCTGCGAGAGTTCTTCAAGCAGTTCTCATTCCCTGGCGGTATTGGCAGCCACTGTACTCCAGAAACGCCGGGTTCGATTCATGAAGGAGGTGAACTGGGGTATGTCCTCTCGCACGCTTGCGGAGCCGCGTTTGATAATCCCGAACTGATCGTGGCGGCGGTTGTGGGTGACGGCGAAGCCGAGACCGGCCCCCTGGCCACATCATGGCACATCAGCAAGTTTCTGAATCCAATCCGCGATGGAGCTGTGTTACCCATGCTTCACCTCAACGGATACAAGATCAACAATCCGACTCTGCTCGCACGGATCACTCACGAAGAACTGGAAGACTTGTTACGCGGGTATGGCTGGAATCCCTACTTCGTGGAGGGATCCGATCACGACAGCATGCATCAGGCAATGGCCGCGAC
>Ga0116216_10000282_pt1 | contig 45958 bp, 46 predicted proteins | sample Sb_taG_11_FD_89696 | JGI IMG/M metagenome (GOLD analysis project Ga0116216, IMG submission 89696) | Peat soil microbial communities from Weissenstadt, Germany - Sb_50d_3_AS metaG | ecosystem: Environmental > Terrestrial > Soil > Wetlands > Peat | place: Germany: Weissenstadt | collected 2010-09-21
TGCGCTGCTACATCCGCGATCCCGACGGCTACCTGATCGAGGTGGGTCAGACGACCCTGCCCAGAGGTTGGCGTCCACCGTCTTGACCACTTGTGTGGGCGCGCTGTCTGGTTAGCGAACCCGGGCCCGGAGGAACTTCCCGATCTGCTCGGTGGCCTCGGCTGCCTCGGGGGTGCCGAGCATGATCTGGTACACGTGGGGCAGGCCCTCGCCGATCTCCAGGGTGACGTCGACCTCGGCTTGGGTTGCTGCTCTGGCCAGGCGTTCGGAATCGCTGAGCAGCAGGTCGGCCGTGCCTACCTGCACAAGCAGCGGCGGGAGCCCGGACAGTGAGGCGAACAGCGGCGACGCCAGAGGCGTCTTATGTCAGCCCCGGCCAGGTAGTCGGAGGCGAACTGACGGAGCATGGCGGGGGTGGAGATCGGATCCTGATCGGCGCGCTCGGTCATCGAGGCCCCAGAGCTGGTCAGATCCACCGTCGGGGACATCAGTACGGCGGCCGCAGGCAACGCATCCCCGGCGTCACGCGTGGCCACGAGCAGGGCGACGGTCAGCCCTCCGCCGGCCGAGTCGCCGGCCACCGCTATTGATCTTGCGCTCAGGTCCTGGTCGGTGCGCAGCCAGCGCCATGCAGCCAGGACGTCGTCGATGGCAGCGGGGAAGGGATGCTCGGGGGCCAGGCGATATTCAGGGAACAGCACCCGCATCCCGCTGGCCCGTCCGAGCCTGGCAGCCAGCTCGCCATCGCTGCGAAGCGACCCGAGCTCGTAACCTCCACCGTGCAGGAAGAGGAGCACCCGGCCGGCGTCCGCTCCCGGGGCGGCAAGCCAGTGGGCTGGCACCCCGCCAGCGGTCACCTCCCTCACCACGACGTCGTCAGGCACCGGATGAAGGCGTTCCCCGGGGGCGAAGGCGGCGCGGCGCTCTTCCAGTGTCGGCGAGGCCTGGCTGGCACTGGCCTTCTGCCCATCCCTGAAGGCGTCGATCAACTCCTGCATTGCCTGGCTTGGCGTGTCGGCATCTCCTTTGGCATGGGCTGCCTGTCTGAGACGGCGTGGATGGCGCAACGTACCGCACGGCGGCTCGCGTGATGAGGCGGCTCCGATCGCCCCAGATGCGCGCGTCGGGCATCGCGACGCGCGACGATCCCTTTCAACCTCGATCCCCGCCCAGCGCGCTTGCGCTTCGGCGATGGCTGCCGGTCGTAGATCGAACGGGAAGCGTGAGGACGTGGCGCGTCGCGGGCTAACGGCCAACCGCGACCGGTCATTCAGGAGGACGCGTGGCGGAGACAGCGGCGAGTGCCTCTTGGCGGGTCGCGTACATCGGCAGCTGGCGATCGAGGGCGGTTACCTCGAACGCGCGACGTTGGGATCCCGTCGGGCAGGCAATCGCCAGTCGGCGGCCGTCGGAGTCGAGGCGTCGGAACGCGTTGAGCAGTAAGGCGATACCTGAGGAGTCGATCAGCGAGACTGCTTCGAGGTCGATGATGACGGCTCGCGCCGGAGTGCGCAGCGCGGCATTCAGTTCGGGCTTGAGCTTGATGGTGAACGCGAGATCAAGTTCACCGCGGATCTCGACGATCGCGACCTCGTCGAGGATCGTCGTCCTTGCCTCGCTGGACTCCCCATGCACCGTCTCAGCCTACCCTCGGCGCTCCGGTGGAAATCTCGCTTGCATCGCCGTCGCGGAGGCGGTGAGCTCTCAGTCATGCGGCTCGAGGACGAGCAGGGTGGCATCGTCTCGCAGCGGCTCAGGGGATGCGTCCAACACGGCGTCCTGGAGTCCTCGGACCATCATCGCGGCCGAGACGACACCGAGTTCGGCCAGGATGCCCCGAAGGCCGTCGTCGCCGATCCGGCTTCCATCGGAGGTCTGGCGCTCCGTCAGTCCGTCCGAGTACAACAGCAGCCGATCGCCGGGGCCCAGCTCAGCGCTGACGGTCGGGAACAGACGCTCCTTGAAGCGGATCCCCAGGGGATACGTACGCTCGCCGTCGAGTTCCTCAACGTGTCCGCCCGCCCGCACGATCAGCGGCGAGGGATGACCACAGTTGATGAAACGCAACCGATGACGCCGGGCATCCCAGGAGGCAAGCACCGCGGTCAAGTAACGCTCCGTTTCCAGGCCGCGAATCGCCTCGTCAGTCAGCCTCGCGGTCTCCTGCAGCCCCGCCCCAGCGCGCCGAGCGGCGCGCAGCGCTCCGATCGCCAACGAAGAAAGCGCTGCGGCCGAGTTGCCCTTGCCGGTGGCGTCAGCGATGACCAACCACAAGCCGTCCGCGTTGCTCGCGTAGTCGAAAAAGTCCCCGCCGACGTCATAACCCGGCAGCACGCCCGCCGCGACGTCACCATCCTCGACGTGAGCAAGCCGAGGCGGCAGCAGGTCCTGCTGAATCTCGGCAGCCGGTTGCATGTCCTTGCGCCGACGCACGGAATGCACCACATCGGTGTACCCGGAGGCCAGCTCCAGCGCCAATCCGGCCTGCATCGCAAGTGCATCGAGATCACGCGCCGCCGGGTCGCGCGCCAGCAGAAACCCCATGATCCGATCACGCACCATCAGCGGCCACAAGGTGCTTGGTCCGACGCGGTCGGACACAAGCCTCCGCAATACCGGGAGCGCCTCGGGGATCAGCTCCGGCCCGACACCGACCGGCGCGCGAAAGCGTTCGGGGAACCGGTCTCCGTCTCCCGCCAAGCGCAGGGCGAACAACCCCTCGACGTCCAGCACATACGCGGCGACCGGACAGCCAGCCTGCTCCGAGGCGACCTCCACAATCCGCTCAGGCACGACATGCGGCAACGCCTCACCCAGGAGGTCCACGGCGTCCGGTTCATCACTCCCCATCGTGGCCCCAACATACTCTCGCCACCGCGCGGGGGTCTCTGCGACTAGCACTAAACAGCGTAGTCGTGCGCGAACGCGAGTTTGCCGATCACATCCACGGCGAGCGCGAACGGGTGCAGCTCCCGACTTCTGCGATCGTGGTGTCGAACAGACTGTCGGTGTGTGAAAGCAATCCCCGATCGCGCGGGCACCGAAGCGGGTCTGTATCCACGCGTCGCTGTCTGGCGCCCCGCGGGGTGGCCGCCAAGGTGACGCCCGACCTTTGTTGTTGGTTCTGGCGCTGGTTGTTCTAGGTTCTGACTCTGTTTCTGGCCCTTGACCCGGGGTAGCTGACTCGTCGAAGCGACGAGGCCCACGGTGGGAGCTAGCTCGAGCGGCTAGCACTGGAAACAACGGCACGGCCGGTAGAACGACACGTCGAGGTCGTTCTCACCCTGCGGCACTTCCACATAGAACGTCTTGATCTGCCCGGGACCGCGAGATACCGAGCTGGTCAGTGTGGCGCTGAACGAGCCACCGGCTGACGGGATGAGGGTACGCCGGGCGATCGGCACCGAGCTCTCGAGCCCGTTCCGCGCCGTGAACTGCACCGACTCGGGGGCATCGCCGGGAGCCTGTGGGAGGGCGATGCTGAGGGGCACGCTCACCGAGCTGCGAGGCGGGATGGTGACGGGCGCCGACGCCGGGCTTGTGGTGAAGTTCTGGCCGCTGGCCTGGAAGGTCACGGTTCCGGTGTAGGGCCCTGGGGTATCCGGCGCAGTCTGCACCTGGCCGCGCCCATTGGCCCACACGATCTGGGCCGTCCAGGTTCCCGGCATCGGATGCTCGACCGTGCTGTGCTGGATGTCAGGGGTGGCGTTGGGCCCGTTGGAGGCGCCGTAGTGGTACGAACTCTGGGCCAACCTCCCGGCCGGGTCGGTCAAGATGAACGTCAGGATGTTGTCAGCGCTGTTGGTTGGGTCCGGCCAGCGCATGTCGGCATCGAGCACGCTGACGCCCCTCGGCACCGTGAAGGTGATCGGTGCCGCCGCGGTCGCCCCCTGGGCGGGAATCGGGGCGCTCGGCGACGGGGCGCTGACGTTCTCGGTGACGGGCTTGCCGAAGCTCGTCTCACTTCCAAGCACCCGGTACGTGCCGAAGACCCTCTCGGTGTACGAGGACGAGCCGCTGTCACCAGCGCTCTCGACCACGACAATGCCCGCTTGCACCATGGCGTCGTTCGTCGGTTCGAGCAGGTTGTCGTTGGCACCCGGCAGAGCGCCATAGCCGTAGGACTCCGACACGACATTGACACCGTCGTTCACCGCCTGCTGCAGCCCGGCGATGACCTGCGACTCAGGAGCCACGATCTGACCCAACGAGTTGGTGTCGGTGAAGAAACCGGTCGTGACGAGAGAGGCGCCGGTGGCGTCACCCACGATTCGAAAGCTGGCAGTTCGCAGGAATGTTCGAATAGGGCAGCTGAGACGCCGCGCCGCCGGCGAGCACCGGCGGCGCCTAGGACCGCAAGCTTGTGGCCGCCGACGCGGCCGGGCGGACCGCTGTCCTGTTGTGGGCTAGTGGCGAGCCTCAAGCTCGCTGATCCGGTCGAGCAGCTCGCATACGAGGACGGCGCCGGCGTAGTTGAGCCCGAGGTCAAGGCGTAGCCGCTCCGCTCGCGCCACCCGCGCGGCGCTGCTCGGGTCGAAGCGTGGGGTTTCCGCCGCCGCGGCCGGATGCGGCTCGAGCAACCCGAACTCGAGGTAGCGTCGCACGTGCACGATCTTGACCCCCGCGTGCCTGGCGACGACGGTCAGCTCGACCGCGTCCTCCGCGGCGAGGTCGCGATCAGCCCGCCCGGCGTGCCTGTCTGCGTTCATGGTCATGCCTCCCGCGGGTCAGGGCTTGAGCTTTGGGCGAGCTGTTCGTACAGCTCGCGCTCACGGTCCGACAGCTCCTTCGGTACAACGATCTTGACGATTGCGTGGAGATCACCGCTGCCGCCACCACGCTTGGGAAGCCCGCGTCCACGTAGCCGCAGCCGCCGGCCGCTGGACGAGCCCGCCGGGACCCGGACCCGGGCGCTGCCGGTCGGGGTCTCCACCGCGACGGTCGCCCCGAGCGCCGCTTCGGAAGGTGTGATCGGGAGGTCGACATCAAGATCCTCGTCGCCGCGCCGGCGGAAGCGCGGATGCGGCCGCAGCGCGACCCGCAAGAACAGATCGCCGGGCGAACCGCCATCGCGCCCCTGGCCTCCTTGTTCCGCCAGGCGGATCATCTGGCCGTCACGAACGCCGGCAGGAAAGTTGACGTTGACCGTATGGCCGTCGAGCGTCAACCGCCGCCGGCCGCCGGCCAGTGCGTCCTCGAGCGACAGCTCGAGGAGCGCCTCGCGGTCGGGGCCGCGCCGAGGCCCACCTGCGCGGCCGGCGCGCGCCCCGAACAGCGCCTCGAACAGGTCGTCCCCGAACTCCATACGGGTGCCCTCGCCGAACCCCTGTTGGGCGAAGAAGTCCTCGAAGCTCTCCTCAGGCGCCACGTGCTCCGCTTCACGCCAACGGGCGCCGAGTCGGTCGTATCGCTCCCGCTTGTCGGCGTCGGAAAGAACCTCGTACGCCTCGCCGAGCTCCTTGAAGCGCTCCTCGGCGTCGCTGTCGGAGTTCAGGTCCGGGTGGTACTTGCGCGCTAGCTTGCGGTAGGCGCGCCGGATCGTGTCCTGGTCCGCGTCGCGCGGGACGCCCAGTGCCTCGTAATAGTCCGTGTAGCTCAGCGGCATCTGATCGAATCCTCGCTCAAAACGGGGCCGACGCGACGCCACCAGCGATCCGGGTGCCGCCCTACGGCGTTCGGGCGGCTCCCTATGTCCGGAAGCAGCAGCTTCCCGGCCTCGCCAGAACCGCCGCGAGAGTGCTGTCCGTTGGGATCCTTTTCGCGGTTGGCTGTCAACGCAACCTTCGGGTCTGGGGGCCAGCCGCGCTAGATCGGAGCCGCCGTCGCGCCATAAGCCCGCGTTCTTGACAAGCGGCCGCTATAGACACAGTCTCCGCGCTATGCGCGACCGACGCGGACAACGACCCTCGCGCCCCCACACTCGATGAGCCCAGCCACGCCGCCCCGTGGATCGCCGGCCGCGAGCCAGTCGGCTGGCGCGGCCGCGCCAGCTTCCGCGAGTCGTCGCGTGACCGGCTCGAACAAACGGTTGACGCTGGTGGCGACGATCCTTGGTTCCAGCATCGCGATCCTCGACGGCAGCGTCGTGAGCGTTGCCCTCCCTCGATCCAGCGAAGCCTGGGTGGGGGGCTGGCCGGCCAGCAGTGGGTCAGCAATGCATATCTCCTGACGCTTGGTTCACTGATCCTGCTCGGCGGATCTCTTGGGGATATCTTTGGGGAGCGCCGAATATTCGCGGTCGGGGTCGGCGGCTTTGGCCTGACCTCGCTGCTGTGCGCGCTCGCGCCGACGATCGGGCTGCTGGTCGCGTTTCGCGCTCTGCAGGGCATAGCTGGTGCCCTGCTGACGCCGAGCTCGCTGGCGGTGATCGTGAGCACGTTTCCCGAGCGCGAGCGCGGCCCGGCGATCGGTACCTGGACGGCGTGGGGGACGATCGCTGGGGCGCTCGGACCGCTCGTCGCCGGGGCGATTCTGGGTGTCGGCTCGTGGCGGTGGATCTTCGTCATCAACCTGCCGGTGGTAGCCGCGTGCCTGTGGCTGATCATGAGAGCGGTTCCCTCGACGAGTCCGAGCGCGACGCACCGACAGGTTGACGTTATCGGTGCCCTGTTGTGTGTGCTCGGCCTCGGCGGGACGGTGTTCGCGCTGATCGAGCAGCCGCGTCTGGGCTGGTCGAACCCCGCGGTAGCCGGCTCGCTGATCGGCGGCGTGATCCTGTTCGTGGCGTTCCTGCTCTACGAGTCGCGCGCGCGTGACCCGATGCTGAGGCTCGACCTGTTCAAGAGCCGGAACTTCGCGGTCGGCAACGTCGAGACGCTCGCGCTCTACGGGGGACTATCGGCACTGTTCTTCTTCCTCGTCCTCTATCTGCAGCAGGTCGCGGGCTACTCGCCGCTGAAGTCCGGGTTGGCGTTGCTGCCCGAGGGCGTCGTGATGTTCGCGCTCTCCTCGCGCTTCGGGGCGCTCGCCGATCGTCTCGGCCCCCGCTTGTTCATGGGCGGCGGCCCGCTGATCGCCGGCGCGGGAATGCTCATGCTGCTCACGTTCGGGGTGCGCGTCAACTACCTGACCGAGGTGCTCCCCGCGATCCTCCTGTTCTCCCTGGGCCTCGCGATCACGGTGGCGCCGCTCACCGCCGCGATCCTCGCCGGGATCGACCAGGACGAGGCCGGGATCGGCTCGGCCGTCAACAACGCGGTCGCTCGCGTGGCCGGCCTGATCGCGACCGTCGCGATCGGCGCGATCGTGGCCGCGCAGTTCGGATCGTCGCTCGATCACCGTCTCGCCGGCCAACCGCTCACCCCACGCGGTCAAGCCGCCGTCGCGGAAGCCAAGCAGCTGACCCTCGGCAGGCCGTCCGTCGCCGGCGTGCCGCCGCGCGAGGCGGTGGCGATCACGGTCGCTTCCGGCCAATCCTCGCTCGAGGCCTTCCGCGTCGGGATCGGCGTGGCCAGCGCACTCGTCGTGCTCGGCGGGTTGATCGGCGCCGCGGGCATCCAAAACCCGCGGCGGGTGGTCCGAGCCCAACGCTGCCCCGGTGGACAGCTCGCCGGAGCACCACTGGACGCCGCCGGACTCCACGCCTCCGCAGCGCGAGCAGTCTGATGCTCTGAGCGATTGCCACGGCCCGCTGACAACCCCGGGGATTGGCAGCTCCCCAACGTCCTGCGTAGCTCGCACACGACGGGGCTGTCGGTGCGCGAGAATGCATGGATCATCGAGCTGCTCGTCGAGAACCTGAGACGCCACCCGCGAGGCGAGGAACTGTACGCCCGCGTCGACGCTAGGCTTTTCCATTGAGATCGCTGGCGGGATGAGCACTAGCGCGCAGCACATCGCGATCCTGTTCGATATTGACGGGACGCTGATCGATACCGGCGGCGCGGGCGCCGCCTCGTGGCGGCTGGCATTCGACGAGCTGTACGGGATCCCGGCCGACATCGGGCAGTTCACTGACGCCGGGATGACCGATCCCGACGTAGGGCGAAAGACGTTCGTCGCGGTCCTCGGCCGTGAGCCCGAGCGCAAGGAGTTCACGCGGCTGCTGGAACGCCGGCTGCACTACCTTTACCAGACGGTGGCCGAGTCCAAGCAGTACAGGGTGCTGCCGGGCGTGCTCGAGCTGCTGCCCAAGCTGCTCGAGGATGGCTGCCTGACCGGACTGGTTACCGGCAACGTCGAGGCCGCCGCTCACATCAAGCTCCATCGCGCAAAGCTGAACCGGTTCTTCTCCTTCGGCGGGTATGGGTCAGACTCCAACGACCGTGGCGAGGTCGCACGGATCGCGCTCAGACGGGCCGCCTGCGTATACGGCGGGGATCTCGCGGCCGAGCAGGCGATCGTGGTCGGCGACACCCCTCGCGACGCCGAGGCGGCTCATGCCGCAGGAATGAAGTGCGTCGGCGTCGCCAGCCACCACTTCGACGAACAACAATTGCGCGACGGGGGCGCCGACTACGTGATCGGCTCGTTGCAAGAGCCCCTCCCGCCGTGAGCTCCGCGCCGACTGGCAAAACGCGCGGGAGGCGGGTGTGATGCTGAGCCCGTCCGGGCCTCTACGCGGGCGACAGTGCGCCGTCAGCTAGAACGAGCTGCTCGTCGAACGTGAACCCGGCCTCGAGCGCCCGCGGATGAGCGGCGGCTTCGCTACTTCCTCGCGGTCGTGGACCAAGGCAGCGTCACTGACGCCGCCCGGCAGCTGCACGTGGCGCAACCTTCCTTGTCCCAGGCGATCCGCGGTTTCGAGTCAGAGCTTGGCGTCCAGCTCTTTCACCGCGTCGGGCGGGGCCTGCGCCTCTCACCCGCCGGCCAGGCGCTGGTCGGTCCCGCCCGCCAGGTCCTGCGCGCAATCGAAGAGGCCCGCAACGCGATCACCGGAGTGACCGAACTGCGCAGCGGGACACTCGAGATCGCGGCGCTGGCCACGCTCGCGGTCGACCCCATGGCCACTCTGATCGGTCGCTTCCGCGACCGCCACCCCGGCGTCCAGGTGCGCGTGCTCGAGCCCGAAAGCGCAGACGGCGTAGGAGCGCTGGTTCGCGATGGTGCCTGCGAACTCGGCGCCACCCATCTGCCACTACGCGATCAACAGCTAGTAGCCCATCCGCTCGGCGAGCAGGAACTGCTGCTCGTGCTGCCCCCAGACGCGGCCCCGCAGGACGACCGCCCTCTCGGAGCCCGCCGGCTCGCAGCCACGCCCCTGCTAGTCAGCCCACCGGGAACATCAACACGGATGCTGCTCGAACAAGCGCTCGCTCAGGTCGGCGCCACACCCAAAGTCGCGGTCGAAACCGCCGCGCGCGAGGCGATTGTGCCACTGGTACTCGCCGGAGCCGGCGCTGCCCTACTCCCGGCACCGCTCGCGCGGGAAGCACAGCGACGAGGCGCGACCGTCCGCAACGCCCGCCCCAAGATCACCCGCACCGTCGGGCTCATACACCGCCAAGGCTCGCTCTCCCCCGCCGCCAGCACGTTCCTCGCGCTGAGCCCGCATCACGCCTGAGCCGAACCTGGCCCCGCGACACGCCCGATGTCAGGCGCTGCCGAAACGCGCGATCGCGAACCGGGCACCCGGACCCCGCGCTGGATTGGGGCGAACCAGATCAGAGCCGGTGCTGCCCGGGTTCAGCGCGGTGTGCTCCAGCTGGAAGGCGCGGTGCATGGCGCCCCCGAGCTCGGCGCCGGGACGCAGGGCGTCCTCGGCGGCGTACCACCAGAAGTAGCCGCCGACGTAGTAGGACAGGTGGATCGGCAGCGAATAGGCCCAGCGCAGGACCCGCCGGGCGTTTTTGAGGGTCGAGCGGGTGACCGCGTGCGGCAGCCCGACTTCGCCAAACCCGAGTAGTGCGTGCGGGAACACAGCATGCAGCTGGCGTAGGACGGCCGTGACCCGCCCCGGGCCTGGTTCGCGGTGGCCGCACTGCGCGGGGTAATAGGAGAGAAGCACGTAGCGCAAACCGACCGCAACTCTGCGGGGGATGTAGCGGTGGGAAAATTCCAGTGGCGTGAGTTCCTTGGCGCCGTCTCCGCAATGGTGGGGACCGAAGTCGTTGGCGTACAGCGTCAGAGCGGTGGCCGCGCCCGTGGCGCTGACCTGCTCGTAGGTATCAGTCAGCTTGGCGGTGACAGTCCTGTAGCTGCCAGTCCAATCGCCGTTGACCTCATTTCCGATCTCCCAGATGTTCACAACCAGACCGAGCGTTTGCAGGTACGCGCGCACGCGAGAACGCAGCCTTCCGACGGACACCGCCCGCTCCTGGGAGGAGTCAAGGAGTTCGCCCATCACATCGCTGACCCGATGGATCCGCCCGACGGCCCAGCGGTAGCTCGCCGCCGACCGGCCGACATCGAACACGACACGTGTCGTTGGCCGCTCCGGCAGCGCCGCCAGCGCCTCCACGAGCGCCGATAGGTCGCTCGGGTCATCGATCGTCACACCGTAGAGCGGGGGTGTGAGGCGAGTTGTGCTCGCGGGTACCGCCGCTGCGACGCGATCCGAGCGCCCGAAGGTCGGCCCCGCCGCCGACAGCGCCGCGGCGACGACCAGCCCGATGCGAGGGAGCGCCCAACGGGTCGACACGGGGTCTGGATGTTTTCACGAAGAACCCGACCGATCGCCGGTGCACCGACAGCTGACGCTCCTTGGGCATCGAATGTCGTCATCCCTGATGTGTCTGCCCCGTGTCTCGGCTGTGATCTTGTCGTAGTCGTCGTTGACAGCCTCGGCCGCGGACGCGATCTTCGCGAGCGACCCCCAGCGTCTCTGGGTTACCGCGCGATGGGGGCAACGTCCGAACGGCGGAGGCGACATGCGCAAGGTGAGCTGGATCGCGGTGATCGTGGGACTCGTGACGCTGATCGGGGGGTCCACTGCCGCGGATGCTGCGTCGCCGGCGGGCACGGGGCCCTGGCGGCATAACCGAGGCGCGCCGCATGTCATGACGATCATGATGGAGAACACCGACTTCAGTCAGGCGATCGGCTCGGCGGCGATGCCGTACCTCAACGAACTCGCCCACCAGTACGCGGCCTTCCCCCAAGCCTACGGCTGGAGCTACCCGAGCCTGCCCAACTACATGGAGTTGTTGGCCGGGTCCACACTTGGGATCAGCAGCGACTGCGACCCCGGCGATCCCGGCTGCACCGACCTCAGCCACGAGACCTTCACGGATCAGCTCCAGGCGGTCGGCATCTCATGGCATGCCTATTTCCAGGACGACGTGTCCGGCTGTGACGATAACCCGTCCGACTTCTTCAGCGGCAACTACGACGTGGAGCACAACCCCTTCGCGTATCTCGCCGAGTTCCCGCAGATTTGCGGGCATCTCTCGAACTTCAGCCCGCTGTTATCGGATCTTCGCGGCCGGGGCGCCGCCGACTACAACTGGGTGGTCCCGGACCTGGACAACGATGGCGGGGACAACGGCACCATGTCCTCGGGCGACACGTGGCTCGCCGACGCAGTCCCGCAGATGATGGACACTCCGTGGTACCGCCACGGTGGCCAAATCGTGATCATCTACGACACCGGCTATGGAAACTCGGGAGGCTTCAACGGCTCCAGCGGTGGCCGCATCCCGCCGATCATCGTGATCTCCTCCCACACCCGCGGCATGGGTCTGCGTCCGTTGCCGCTGAACACTGCCGGGCTGCTGCGCTCGCTGGATCGCGTCTACGGCCTGTCATATCTCGGAGATGCTGCCGACCCGAACAACGGCAGTCTCGGCAATGCTTTGATCGCGGGGCGGCCGACCGGGCATCGCGGTCGCGCGCTTTATGCCGGAGCGGTGGTCGGCGCCGGCAGCCGCGCCGTCCGCGTGGTGCCGGGATCGCTGGCCCTCGAGGGGGTGGCCCGCGACCCCGCCGGGCCGCTGGTCGAGGTCGGCGAGAGCCGCGATGGTCAAGGCGTCGTTGTCACCGGAGGCCGCTGGGCGGTCCCGGTTCCCGGGACGACCAATCTCGAGTCGGTCTCATGCCCGGCGGCCGGGATCTGCTGGGCGGTGGGGCTCGGCCCCCAGAATTCCGACCAGGCGACGCTGGTCAAGATCGTCGACGGGCGGCCCGCGTCCGTCCAGGAAGTCCCCACGTTCTACGGGCTCTATGGAATCGACTGTCCCGCCGCCGAGACCTGTGAGGCCGTGGGCTACGACACGTCGGACATCGCCGACGCGGTCACCACGATCACTAACGGCGTCCCCGGTGCGCCGGTCGAGGTCGCGGGCGGCGGGGAGTGGCTGAACGCCATCTCCTGCCCAATCGCCACCGTGTGCGACGCCACCGGGCTGGTCAACTACACGGCCTCGGTCGTGCCGATCGACAACGGTATTCCCCAAACGCCGATCACGATCCCGCAGGCCTGGTACCTCAACGGGATCGACTGTCCCTCGGCCGACGAGTGCACGGTGGTGGGTGAGTCGGGCAATAGCGGAGAGGGATTCCTCGACACCGTCGCCGCCGGCGTCCCCGGGGCAGGCCAGCTCGTGCCCGGCACGGAATACCTGTACGGCGTCGGCTGCGTCGCCGGCGGCGACTGTCTGGTCTCCGGTGCCAGTCAGGTCGGGGTCAGCGGCTACAGCCACGGAGTGCTGCTGCATGACACCGACGGAGACCTCGGCGCTTTGTCCCCGGTGGTGCTGGCCAACGGTCTTGGCCAGGTCTCCTGCGCCGCCACCGCCCAGAGCTGCGTCACCGTGGGCGCAGCCGCCACTGGCCACGAATCATTCCGCGTGGCTGCTTCATGACGAGGGCGTCGCACAAACCCCGGACCTTGTCCGAAGGTGACAAACCTGGGCGCGACGCGCCACGCGGCGTCCGCGGACCCGGTCATCCGCAACCCATCAGGCGGCGGCATGCTCCGCGTGAGGTCCGAATCGGAGGCTGGCCGTAAAATCGGAACATACGGCCGGTTTCGCAGCCACCCCCCTGATCGGACTGGCCGGTGTCCCGCGCCCGCCGAACGGGGCCGACACTGCTGGAATCGGTGCGAGGGAGCCGCTCAAGGCGCGGCGTCGTACTCGTTGTGGCGCCGTACCCACAACGGCTCGGCGTCGTCCTCGGCCCGCCCCTTCGGCGTCCGGTCCAACAGGGCGTAGTAAGCCATCGCGGGCTCGAGGCCACGGGCGGTCGTGACGTAGGTACGGTAGACAGTGCCGTCCGACAGCGCGTAGGCGCTCAGTCCCGGGCCCTCCGAGACGTAGCCCGCGACGTCCGTCCCGCACATGCGCGCGTTCTGCTCAACGGTGACCGGGATCTCCCCGTCCAAGAACGGCTTCAGCTCCTCCAATGTGGACTGGAAGCCGAGGTCGCGGTTGAAGTCGCTGTCCCCGCTCGAGACCCAGTCGATGCCCCAGCCCATCCGTCCCCTGTAGGCGAGGAGCTTGTCGAGCGGTGCGCGCGAGGCGAGCAGCAGAGTGGTGTCCCTGGCCTTCAGGTGGGGGACCTGAGGAGCGAGCGTGTCCGTGATCGAGGAGCAGACCGGGCAACCTGCCTCCCAGGTTGGCCCGAACATGAAGTGGTAGACGACCAACTGCGAGCGGCCGTCGAAGAGATCGGCGAGCGACTTCATCCCGCCCTCGGTCTCGAACCCGTAGTTCTTCTCAACGGGAACCCAGGGCAGCCCGCGCCTCTTCCTGGCAAGCTCGTCGCCGCGGCGAGTGAGCTCCTTCTCCGCCTTCAGAAGCTCGTCGCGCTCGGCTTGCCACTCCTCCTGCGTTCCGATCCTGTACTCGGTCGTCAACGTGCCACCTCCTGTCTGAGTGCGCGGTCCGGCCCCTATATAGTTAGCAGAATGGCTAACGATGCGTTCAGAGCCCTTGCGCACCCGTTGAGGCGCGGGATCGTGGAACGGCTCAGCGGCGGGGCGGCAACCGTCGGAGAGGTGACCCGGGACTTCGCCGTCTCCAAACCGACCATCTCACGGCACCTGAAGATGCTGGAGGAGGCAGGTGTCGTGTGTCGCGTGATCGATGGCAGGACGCACCGCCTCGCGCTGCGGCCGGAGGCGCTTGCCGATGCCTCGGACTGGATAGAAAGCCAGCGAGAGCGCTGGGAGCGCCTCTTCGATGTCGTCGGCGACTACCTGGTGGAACAGAAAGAGGGACGGTGACCGAGGAGTCCCGCCACGCGGTGCGTATCACGCGCACCTTCGCGGCTTCGGCCGAGGACGTCTTCGACGCATTGACCAGCCCCGAGGTGATGCGGCGCTGGTTCCACTGCGCTCCCGACTGGGAAACCCCCGAGGCGGAGGTCGATCTCCGGGTGGGCGGGAAGGTCCGGGTGGTGATGCGGAGGCCCGACGGCACGGAAGTCGAAGCGCAGGGCGAGTACACGGTGATCGATCGGCCGCACGGGCTCGTGATGACCTGGACCTTCGATGACGATCCGTCCAACGAGCAGCTGATCGAGCTCTCCTTCTCTGAGTCCGAGGGGTCGACCACGGTGCAGATGGTCAACAGCGGCATCTCGACCGACGAGCGCCGCGACGCCCAGGATTGGGGATGGCGAGGCTGCCTCGAACAGCTCGCCCGGCTGTTGGCCGGCTGACTCACCGAGTGCGCCCACGCTCTGGGCATCATGTCCGATCACCGGGTCAGATCTGTCCTAAAGCCGCTCGGTGGCCCACAGGAGCTGCTCGTAGCGCGCATCCCCGAGCAGTTTTCGCAAGTTGTTGGTGCGGTGACGCCACGCACGGTAGACACGTTCGGCGTGGCGACTGTCAGGGTCAAACCCCATGTTCACCGCCCATTCTTCGAAGCAGCGAGCCGTCTCGACGACCGCCGCCTCGGCCGCGACCTCGTCCAGGACATCGGACATCTCAGGCGGCCCGTCATCGGAGCCCACGATCGTTGTGACCGGCCGATCGCCGTTTGAGCCATGCAGCTCACAGCGATATTGATGGGGGGCCCACGGCGCCGTGATCAGCAGCGGCTGACCGCCATCTGGGTCGACTTCACGGCAGCGCATCCCGAGATCGCTGCCCGCTAGGAACTCCTCGAGTGTCTGCACCTGACCAGTCCTTTGAGCTTCGGTGCGATCCAGAGAGGGCTCCGAACAGAAGCTCGACGACGCGCAATAAAACCGACTGTCCGGTTTCATCCAAGAACCCCGCCGGCTCGGCGGCATCCCTCGGCGATCTAGGACCGTGTCAGAAGCGCTGACTGGCACAGCACCGCACTCAAAACCAATGCGATGCACAACCATCCAGAAACTTCACAAAAAAGCATAAACCCGGGACGGCCGTTTCGCCCAGCACGCGCCAAACTGCACACATTTCGTTCGGCGCCCCTCACCAACATCGCCGGTCCCCGGGATAGCAGGGCGACAGGACCAGCACGATGAGGCGTCTCGCTACGGAGCGGCGGCGCGGTATTCGTGAACGTGTCACATTTGCGGCTGCGGCGGTGCTGAGTAGGTGTGATGGAGTTGCAAGCGCGACATGACGAGCGCTCCGAGCGCGTGGTTGGCGAATCTGCGTCGGCTGGCTTCGAAGCGTTCTTCCGCGAGCACTACCGGGTCGTCGTGCACCTCGCCCAGAGCGTCGTCGGCGACGTCCAGCGGGCGCAGGACGTCGCGCAGGAGGTGTTCCTGTCGGCCTACCGGCGCTTCCCTGGCAACTACGAGCAGGCCGCGGGATGGGTGCGGGTCGCGGCAGTGCACACGGCGCTCAACGTGCTGCGGGCGGAGCGGCGTCGGGACAAGCGTCAGCTTCTAGTGCAGGGCGTGGGCTCGTTGCCCAGTGCCGAGGAAACGGTGATCAACCGGGAAGCGCGGGCAGAGCTGCGCCGCCTCTTGGCCCGCTTGCCGCGGCGGTCGGCCGCGCTGCTGGTGATGCGCCACGGTGGCATGAGCTACGCGGAGATCGCGGAGGCGCTCGGGGTCAAGGTTGGACACGTGGGGACTCTGCTCAGAAGGGCAGAGTCCGCGCTGCGAAAGGAGATGGACCGTGAGACACGTAGCTGACGGGGTGCTTCGGCGGCTCGACGACGAGCCCCTGGCCGTACCGGACAGGGTGACCGACCATCTGGCCGGCTGCGAGCGCTGCAGCGCTCGGCGAGCGCGGATCGCCGAGAACACCGAGCTCGCGGCCCGACTGTTGTCGGGCCCGCAGCCCGTGCCGGGAACGGACATGGCGTGGGCCCGGTTCCAGCGGGAGCTGCAGCGGAGCTCGGTGAACGGAGCCGATCGGCGGCCTAGGCCTGCGCCGGTTTTCCGGCGGTCTCCCCGCTTCCCGAGTGTGTCGCTGCGCGCCGGGTTGGCTATCGGCGCGATCGGGATTGTGGTCGCGGGCACGGCCGCCGCGGCGTCGCTCACCACCATCTTCGCGCCTACCCACGTGGCACCGGTGTCGCTGAGCCAGGGCGACCTGAGGGCGGTCACCGCCTTCATGGGCCTGGGCGACAGCCCCGTGCTCGGGGGCTTTTCTTCTCCAAGCGGATCAAGCGCGTTTCGTTTCGGAACGATCCAATGGTCCTCAGGCGCCGTCCGGCGGGCGTCCTCGCTGGCACAGGCCGCCGCGGAGGCCGGCTTTCGGGTGAAACTGCCCGCGCACCTTCCCGCCGGGGTGGGCGCCATCCAACAGTTCGTCGTTCAGCCGCGTGTGAGGGCCACCGTGACCTTCAACTCCGCCGCCGCCGGCGTCGGAGGGAGCTCGGTAACCCTTGACGCCGGCCCGGCCGTCCTCGCGGAGTACGCGGCGGCGAGCGGGGCCGACCTGCCCACACTCGGAGTGGTGACCATGCCTCGTCCGACGGCGCTCTCCACGGGTGCGACCATGAGCCAGATCGAAGCCTTCTTGCTCAACCAGCCGGGCATACCCGCAGGGCTCGCGGAGGTGGTCCGACTGCTCGGTGATCAGGGAACGACCCTCCCGGTGCCGGTTCCGCCAGGTGCTTCGGCTCGCTCGGTGCGGGTCGCGGGTTGGCCGGGCGTGCTTCTTGCCGACCCCTCGAACGTTGCCGCCGCGGTGGTCTGGGAGGACGGGAAAAGCATGGTCCACGTCGTCGCGGGGATCCTCGATTCGCAAGATGTGTTAGATGCCGCCGACCAACTCGGTTGACACCGCCGCCGTCGAGGGTCGCGACGGATCCCAGGCCTTCGCCGGTGTGTCCCGGGCCGCGGATTCCGGCCTCGGTAACCGCTCGCCCCGGCCGACGCCATCCCCGGCGATTTACGCGGTCGGTCTGACCAAGCGCTTCGGAGACACGATCGCCGTGAAGTCGCTGTCTATGACGGTGGAGCGAGGAGAGGTCTTCGGCTTCCTCGGCCCAAACGGGGCGGGCAAGACCACGGTGGTCAAGCTCCTCCTCGGGCTGGCACGTCCAACCGGGGGCGAGGCGTTGGTGCTCGGCGCACCGTTGGGCGATCGCGAGACGAGGCGGCACATCGGATATCTCCCCGAGCTATTTCGCTTCCAAGCCCTGCTCACGGCCAAAGAGGTTCTCCGCCTGCACTGCCGACTCCTCGGGCTGCCCAAGACGGCCTGGGAGGAGGAGGGGCGTGGCGCCCTGGCGACCGTTGGGCTGCTCGAGCGCGGCGATGACCGGGTGGGCACCTTCTCGAAGGGAATGCAGCAGCGGCTGGGGCTCGCCGTGGCGCTGCTCGGCAATCCCTCGCTGGTGGTGCTCGACGAGCCCACCAGCGCCCTCGACCGTGTCGGGCGCCATGACGTGCGCGCGATCATTTGTGGACTTCGCGAGCGCGGGGCCACGGTGTTCCTCAACACGCACCTGCTCGAAGAGGCCGAGCACGTGTGCGATCGCGTTGCGGTCATCGATAATGGGACCGCCATCGCCACCGGCACCCTCGATGCGCTCCTCGGCCACCACAGCACCGTGCGGCTCAAGGTGGGAGGGCTGGGAGAGCTTTGGTGGAGCAGCTTCGGGCGGTTCGGTCGATGGCGCCGCCAGGAGGAGTGGGTCTCGGTCGACGGCATTGACCCCTCTCGGATCCCCGACCTCGTCGACGAGGTGATCGCCCTGGGCGGGCGAGTCGAGGCCGTGATCCCCGAGCATCAGAGTCTGGAGGCCCGCTTCCTCGAGCTCCTGGGCGAGCGATGAACCCGACCTTGACCATTGCCGCGCTCACGATCAAAGAGGCGGTGCGCCGGCGTCTTCTCCTCGCCTTCGTCACGATCACCGTGGGCATGGTCGGAATCAGTGCGTGGGGCTTCGACCGTTTGAGCCACACCCACACCATCACCTCCGGTGAGAGTCACCTCGCGGTACCGGATGCGCTGATCCTGGTCATGTTCATGTTCAGCTTCGTCGTCGCCCTGAGCGCCTCGGCGATCGCCTCCCCCTCGATCTCTTCGGAGGTCGAGTCAGGCGTACTCATGACGGTGGTGGCCCGCCCCATCCGGCGGACGGAGGTGCTGCTCGGCAAGTGGCTCGGACTCGCACTGTTGCTCGCCGGATACGCCGGAATCGTCTGCGCCCTCGAGTTCGGCGTCGTCGACTGGGTGAGCGGCTTCGTTCCTCCGAACCCAGTACTCGCCGGCGTCTACCTGTTCGCCGAGGGGGCGCTGCTGTTGACGCTGTCCCTGTTCTTGAGCACGCGGATGCCGGCTATCGCCGCGGGCGTCATCGGCGTCGCGGTGTTCGGCGCCGGATGGCTCGCCGGAGTAGTTGGGGCGCTGGGCAGCAATCTCAACATCGGTGCGCTACGAACCGTGGGGCAGGTGGGACGAATCCTGCTCCCCACCGATGGCCTGTGGCACGGCGCCATCTACTACCTCCAGCCTCCCTCGCTCATCGGCGAACACCTGGTCGAAGGAGGAAACGGAAACCCCTTCTATGCCCAAGGAGCACTGTCATGGCCGTACCTCCTCTGGGTGGCCTGCTGGTTCCTGATTGTCCTGATCGCCGCGGTGGCCAGCCTCGAGCGTCGCGAGCTATGAGGACTTAACGACCGTGGGCGTGATCGCCTCGGTCACCGGCCGTCACGGCACCCGCCTCCCGGGCACGCCTCGCGGTGACGAGCACCGCCACAGTGCTCGACCGGATCGGCCGCCCGAGCCGCTCATACATCGCCACGTGCTCGCCTTCGATCGCGTGGCGCTGATCCGACGAGAGCCGGAAGTAGAAGGACAGCGTGCGAAGGAGGCCGTTGAGCTCGTCGGCGGTTTGCTCGACGACGATCGGCACACTCGCGCTCCGCACGTCGCAGAACAGAGTCCCGGCGTGGACCCGCGCCACGTCGTGGCTTCCAACCCACGCCCACGCCTCCGAGACGTTCGCCTGGCGCCGCTCCAGTCCGGCGGCGACGGCGGGGAGGTCCCTGTAAGCCGGCCAGCCCGCGGCGATCTCCGGCGCGATCCGCGCCAGCGCCGACAGCAGCGCCCGTTGGTCGTCGAGACCGTCGCCCGCCCTGAGGCCGCAGTACTGGATGAGAGCGAGCGTGCCGCCAGGAGCAAGGACGCCCGCGGCTTTCTCCCAGCTCACATCGGGATCGATCCAGTGAAAGGCGGACGCCGAGAACACGGCTCGATACGCCCCGCTCGGGAGCCGGGCGTCCTCAAATCGCGCGTTTACGAACTCCACCTGCCCACGGTGTTTCAACTTGCGCTCGGCGAGGGATATCAAGTGCTGCCCCGGTTCGAGCGCGGTCACGGACAGGTCCCGCGCGAGGAGACTGCGTGTCAGCTGACCGCTACCGCACCCGACCTCGAGCACGCGATCCTCGCGCCCGACTCCGGCGAGCGCACACGCCTGATCGACTAGCTCGTCGGGATACCTCGGACGGGTGCGCTCGTACTCAGCCGCCACCTGATCGAAGACGCCGCCGTAGCGCCGCGCGGGTGCCGTCTGGCCCATCCCGGCAACCTAGATGGCGGCTCGGATATCAGGCCAAGGCAGGCCGGAGCTCGACGGTCAGAAGTCCTGCCAGAACGCGAGCCTCGGCCTCGACTCCGCCCCGCCACGGTGCGGTAGCCGGTTGCCTCGGCCCGGACCCCGGAACTACACTCGTCGCGATGGGAGGCCTTCGGCGCATCCTTGTCGGCCTCGCAGGTGCGATCGCGCTGGTCGCCCTCCCGCCCGCGGCGATCGCCAACGTTCCGGCTGGGTTCGTCGGGATGAACGCCAACGGCCCGCTGTTCTCCGGTGCCGCCCAGCCGCGGCGCGAGCTCGATCGCATGGTCGCCAGCGGGGTGGAGAGCATCCGCGTCGTCTTCAACTGGAGCGCGGCGCAGCCATACCCGAATTGGAACACCGTTCCGCTTGACCAGATCGGAAGCTTTCAGCCCTACCCGGTGCCGACCAGCTTCACAGAGACCGACAGAATGGTCGAGCTTGCGGCACGCCTGCATCTGACGGTGCTCCCGGTCGTGATGTACGCGCCGTACTGGGACCAGCTACCCCATCCCCCGATAACGATCGGAATCCCCCGTTCGCCGGCTCCCTATGCCGACTACCTGCGGTTGCTGGTGCTGCGTTACGGGCCGCACGGCAGCTTTTGGCGCCAGCACCGCGGGCTGCCGAAGGTGCCGATCCGGATGTGGCAGATCTGGAATGAGCCCAACATTTTGGCCTTCTGGCCAGCGCCGCTGGTGCCGAACTACGTCAACCTGCTGCGGGCCGCGCACGCCGCGATCAAGCAGGCCGATCCCGGCGCGAAGGTCGTGCTCGCCGGGATGCCCGACTACGTCTGGACGGAACTCGCGGACTTGTATAGGGCCGGCGCCCGCGGACTGTTCGACGTTGTCGCCGTCCACCCCTACACGAAGCTTCCGCGAGGGGTGATCACGATCCTCAAGCTCGTGCGGCGAGTGATGGACAACGCCGGCGATCGGCGAAAACCGATCATCCTGACCGAATTGAACTGGCCCTCGGCTCTGCACCGGACGCCGTTCGGGGCCGATTACGAGACCACCCCGGCCGGGCAGGCCCGCAAGCTCGCCGCCGTGCTTCCCTTGCTCGCCCGCAACCGGCGACGAGTCGGGCTGATGGGCTTCTACTACTACACGTGGATCACCGACGGCATCCCCGGCGGCGACCCATTCCAGTTCGCGGGCCTGCTCGATTTCAGCCACGGAAGGATCGTCGAGAAGCCGGCGTACTTCGCCTTCCGCCGTGTGGCGCTTGCGATCGAGGGATGCTCGCGAAAGGCGGGCGTGGCCACCAGATGCGTCCGCGCTCCCTAGCGGTTCGTGCCGCCGGCACCCCGGATCACCGTCGTCGGATCGGCGAATATTGACCTCGTCTCCCGTTGCCGGCGGCTCCCCCGTCCGGGCGAGACGGTCACCGATGCCGTGTTCGAGCGCGTCCCCGGCGGAAAGGGGGCGAACCAGGCCGTCGCCGCCGCGCGGCTCGGTGCGAGCGTGCGGTTCGTCGGACAGATCGGCCGCGACGATCTCGTGCTGCGATCGCTCGAGCGCGAGGGGGTCGACACGAGCGGCGTCGTCCGGGACAACGGGGAGAGCGGCGTCGCGGTGATCCTCGTCGACGCCAACGGGGAGAACGTGATCGTCGTCGCCCCGGGCGCGAACCGGCGGCTGTCGCCGAGCGACGTCGACGTCGGCGACCCCGATGCAGTCATGTGCCAGCTGGAGATCCCAAGTGAGGCGGTCGCGGCGGCCTCCGCCGGCGCGCGCTTCTTCTGTCTGAACGCGGCGCCGAGCCGGGGGCCACTCGAGTTCGAGCCCGACCTGCTCGTCGTCAACCGCTACGAATACGAGGTGGTCGGTCCATATGCGGGGCTGGTCGCGCTCACCCTGGGCAAGGACGGGGCGGTTCTGCTCCAGGCCGGCCGCGAAATCGCGCGGTCGCGGCCGCCGCGCATCGAGGCGGTCGATGGCACGGCCGCCGGCGACGCGTTCTGCGCCGCCCTTGTCGTGGGGCTGCTCGAAGGTATGGGGCGAGCGGACGCGCTGGAACGGGCCTGCGCCGCCGGAGCGCTCGCCGCGTCCCGCGCCGGCGCCCAGCCGTCACTGCCGACGGCCGCCGAGGTTGACGCGGCGATCGCCCGCTGAATGAGATGATCGCGCCTCAATGACCTCCTACGATCCGGTGGCGCTGCTCGCCGAGACGCGCGCATTCAACGCCGAGCTCGAGCGCCTGCTGGCGACGATGCCGTCCGTTCACACGCTCCCGCCGGAGGAGAGCCGGCGCGCGCGGCGCGAGGGGAGCGGCATCTTTCCCGCCCCCGTGTTCCTGGACGAGGCTCGCACGCTCGAGGTCAACGGCGCCGGCCTGCCGGTTCCGTTGCGGATCATCGCGCCGGACTCAGAGCCGACAGGCGCGTTCCTCCACATACACGGCGGCGGCTGGACTCTGGGCGGGAGCGACATGCAGGACCTGCGGCTCAAACGGCTGGCTCGCGAGACCGGCCTGACCGTGGTCAGCGTCGACTACCGGCTCTCGCCCGAGCACCCGTATCCGGCGGCCCCCGATGATTGCGAAGCGGCGGCGCTGTGGCTGGTCGGCGCGGAGGGCCGGGACGCCGTCGGTCACCCGAGTCAGTTGGCGATCGGCGGCGATTCGGCCGGCGCCCATCTGGCCGCGGTCACGCTGTTGCGGCTGCGCGACCGCCACGGGATAACCGGCGCCTTCGGCGCGGCCGTGCTTCAGTACGGCGCCTTCGACCTGTCGATGACCCCGAGCCAGCGGCTGTGGGGCGAGCGCAATCTCGTGCTCTCGGGAGCGATCATCGAGTGGTTCGGCGACCAGTTTCTCGACGGCTTCGACCGCGAGCGACGCCGTGACCCCGACATCTCGCCGCTGTACGCGGACCTGTCCGGGATGCCCCCCGCCGTCTTCACGGTCGGCACTGAGGACGCGCTGCTCGACGACACGCTGTTCATGGAGGCCCGCTGGCGCGCCGCCGACCAGGTCACCGAGCTGCGCGTCTGGCCCGAGGCCCCACACGGATTCCTGTCGCTCCCGATGAGCGTGATGGACGTGGCGCTGTCCGCCGAGCACGGCTTCCTGAAGCGAACGCTGGGGCTAGACCCGCGCTAGCCGCTCGGGTTCGTTGCTCAGGTCGACGGCTGGTCCTGGAGGCCGGCGATGCCGAGCGCCGCCGCGCTGAGCGCCGTGGCGGTCACGAGCACGGTCGCCCGCTTGGGAAGCTCGCCGCGGAGGCCGGCCAGCACGCCGGCGGCGGCGTCGGCGAGATCGCAGGCCACCCCGAGCCGCAGCCACTGCGCCCGCTCGGCGCCGGTGCTGGTGCTCAGACCAACCGCGAGGGCCACGTCGCGCGCCCCGAACAGCCGCCCGAGGTATGGGGCCTGGGGATTGGCGGCCGGGTCAAGGCCGAACAGCCGACCGGAGAGCCTCGGCGCCAGCCACGCTCCGGCGCCGACCGCGGCGCGAAGACGAACGAGCCCCTGGACGACAGTTTCGTTGTTCACACTGCCCACCCTACAGCTTGGCCATCCTTATCGAACGTAAATGCGGGCCATCTAGCCTCGCCGCGGTGATAGGGCAGGGGCAGACAGAGCGAGCGCTGCTCGGACGGATCACGGTGCGCGGGGCCCTCAGGGTCCCGGAGATCACCGCCTACTTCTGGGTGATCAAGGCGCTGTCGACGGCGATGGGCGAGTCGACCTCCGACTACCTCGTCCACGCGATGAATCCCGAGCTCGCCGTGTGCCTTGGCTTCTTGGGGTTCGTCGGCGCGTTGGCGCTGCAGTTCTCGGTTAGACGTTACGTGGCCTGGACCTACTGGCTGGCGGTCGTGGGGGTCGGCGTGTTCGGCACGATGGCCGCCGACGTGCTGCACGTGGGGTTCGGCGTCCCTTATCCGGTCTCGAGCGTGCTCTACGCGATCGTGCTCGCGGCCGTGTTCGTCAGCTGGCAGCGGACCGAGGGAACCCTGTCGATCCACAGCATCGACACCGATCGCCGCGAGGCGTTCTACTGGGCCGCCGTCGTGGCCACGTTTGCCATGGGAACGGCCGTGGGGGACCTGACGGCAACGACGTTCGGCCTCGGGTACTTCGCGTCCGGATTGCTGTTCGCGGCCGTGATCGCGGTGCCAGCGATCGGCTACTGGCGCTTTGGCTGGAACGAGATCTTCGCGTTCTGGTTCGCCTACGTCGCCACCCGGCCGCTCGGCGCGTCATTCGCCGACTGGATGGGCAAGCCTCAGAGCGTCGGCGGACTCGGGTGGGGCGACGGAACGGTCGCGCTGGTGCTCACGGCCATCATCTTCTTGCTGGTCGCGTTTCTGGCGATCACCCGGCGCGACGTCCAGCAGGCCCGGCCTGAAACGGCGTTCGCCACCAATTCCTAGGATTTATACGGGGCGCGCCTGGGCGCGCCCTTTTTGGTTCGGCTTTCGCGGGGTTGGTCCGCCTTGTCGTCCTCGGCTCGGTGGCCGTCGACTCAGAGCTTCGGGCGCTGCGCGCCCCCGGCCCTGATTGGTGGGCGGCTCGGGTGACGAGCTTGCGATTTTCCACTCGCCCTCCCGCGAAGTTGCCCACATAGTCGACAAAACCCCACCCCTCCTCCCGAGCTGCCATTTACCGAGCCGACCGCTCGCAAAGGCTGCGGCCGCGTAGCGCCCGCGGGCCGAGAGTCGACCAGACCCTGCCGCACCGGCGACGACTCAAGCCACCGCCGGCGGGCCGCTGACCGACTAAGGCCTCCCCCGCCCCGACTAAGGGGTCAGACCCCTTAGGTCGCTCCTTTTGCCCGATGTGCGCCGGGGTTCTTAGCTCCATGATCTTCATATCGACTAGAGGAGCTGACCATGACTTCGATAAACGCACTGATCGCCGCCGAGCACGTCGCGGACCTCCGTCGGGACTCAGAGCGTTGGCGTTCGAGCGTCAGCGCGGTTCAGTCGGACGCGTCGGTTCAGACGCAGATGCCGATTGTCGCCCTGCGGCTGACCGAACCCGACGAGGCTTCCGTCGTTCGCCGGCTCGCCGACCTCGACGACGCGCCGCCGCTTGCCGGCCAGGTTCTGCTGGCGATGATCGACGGCGAGGCCGTTGCCGCCCTGTCGCTGAGCGACGGGCGGGTCGTCGCCAACCCCTTCCTCCACACAGAAGCGGCTGTCGGACTCCTGCGCCTGCGGGCGCGGAACCTGTCGGTCGCCCGGCCGCGCCGCCGGCTCAGGACGATCCTTCGGCCCCGCTTCGCATAATCGTGGCTTGACCTCTCTCCCAGGCCACCACCCCCCCGCGGAGCCGGGAGCGATCACGCTCCCGGCTCCGTCGATATTTCGCCGCCGGCTTAGACGCCGTGCGCCAGCGCGAGCACGAGCAGCACGAGCGCGATGACGCCGGCGAGAACGACTACGACCAGATTCGTCGCGAGCGCGAGTCGGAACGTGCGCGCCGAAGCGGGTTTGGCGCCAGCCGAACGATCGGATTTGGTGCCGTTTGCCGTTGCCGGATCTCCTTGTTCCACGGCGGATGCGAGGACGTCCGTCACCAGGCGGTTGAGACTGATCTGCTCCTTCTCCGCCGCACGCGCCAGCTCCTCGTGAAGGGACTTCGGCATGCGTACCAGGAAGCGCCCGCTATAGCTGTGTGAGGACCTCGACTTGCCCACGTCCTGACCTGGCTGAGGGACCTCGCGGTTTTCCGCGATCGCCGCGGTCAGCCAGGATTCCATCGCCGTCCGCAGTCCCGCGAGCGCTTCGTCGGCCGTGTCGCCCCGCGACGTGCAGCCGGGGAGCTCCTCCACTGTGGCCGTCCACTGGGTGCGCTCGCCGCCGCGCTCTGATCTCACGTCGAGCTGATAGGGAAGCTCGAGATATTGGGCAAGCGTCGTTGCGCTCGCGTCGGGACTCGTGGTTTGCGTGCTGACGCTTCGCTTCACGGTATCCGCCGAGATATCGCGGTCCGCGGAATTAACGCCTGTACCGGCCAGTTCTTCGCGCAGCTTCGCGAGGGCTCGCGTCAGGATTCGCGACACCGTTGCCTGTGAGGTGTCGAGCTCATCCGCGATCTGACGCTCTGTCATGTCAGCGTGGAACCGGAGGAACACAATCCGCCGCTCGCGGTCGTCGAGCGTGCGCATGCTCGCCGCGACCAGCATTCGATCCTCGCTGGAAGCAAGCGCCTCAACATCGTCGGGCAACTCGTCCGTCTCGACTCCAGTTGAGACGGACACCGAGCTCTGGTCGTGCTCGGTTGCCAGAGCGCGCTCGATATCACGCTCGTCTGCGCTGAGCGACTCGGCGAGCTCCTGGACCGTCGGCTGGCGTCCGAGTGTCGAGGCGAGCTCCTCACGGTGCAGGCGCAGTGCACCTCGGATCTGCTCCATTTCGCGCGGGAAGCGGATCGGCCCCGTCCGGTCGCGGAGGTGCCGGCGGATCTCGCCCTCGATCGTCGGTGCCGCGAACGCGGCGAACGCAACGCCGCGGCTGGCATCAAACCGGTCGCTCGCCTTGACCAGTCCAACCGCGCCGACCTGCACGAGGTCGTCCAGATCCTCACCCCGCCCCACGTGGCGACGAGCGATCGAGCGCACCAACGGGAGGTGGGAAGCAATCAGGCGCTCCCGAGAGACCTTGGCAGGGACCGGCCGAGATGATCCCATTAGGCAGTTTTCCCCCTTTTACAGGAGTCTTTGACTCCGATATCGCAGAGTAGCAATAGCGCAACCATTGTGCGAATGGATCGCATCACGTCGGTTTGGGGAGTTATTGAGCGATAGGAAACATCCCATCACCTTTCGGAGAGGTACCGAGCGACTTGGTAGCCGCAGTGGCGTTCAGGCGAACAACCGGGATCAATGCGTATGTCGGCGCGCGGTCGATGACAGCGACGCTTCTCGCGCTAGTGATCTCTGTGTTCCTGGCGGCAACGGCGTCCGCGCAGGGAACCCCGGCGAAGCGCACTGCGCCCACGGCGCCGTCGGCGCTCGTCGCCCGAGGGGTCGTGCTTCACCCAGGCGTGGGGTACCAGGGCGGATCGCCGCTGGTACGCGAGCTGCAACGACTTCTCTGGGCCGCCGGATACCCGACTGGCCCGATCGACGGTCGCTACGGTCCGCTGACCACACAGGCGGTCATGGGTTATCAGTCCGACTTCGGCTTGCGAGTCGACGGCATCGCGGGACCCGAGACCCTGGCGTCGCTCAAAGGCCACGGCGAGCTTCTCCGGCGAGGCGCCGGCTACGAACTCGGAGGCTCACCAGTCGTGCGCCACCTGCAACGACTCCTCGCCAATGCCGGAGATTCGCCAGGTCCGTTCGACGGTCGCTTCGGCCCCCGCACGGAAGCAGCGGTCAGGCGCTTCCAGGCCCACGACGGACTCAGGATCACCGGGATCGTGGGACCGCGGGAGCTGACTGACCTCCACGAGCACGCCACCGCGAGACCCGTCGCACGCGGGAAGCGCGCCGGCTCCGCCAGGCACTCCAACGCGGGACGCTCGACCAGCGCAGGCAGCCCGCCAGCTACCACCCCGGCGCCAACCGCCTCCACACCCACGAGCAGCCCGCCGGCGCCAACCGCCTCGGCACCCGCGATTACGCCTGCCACCACCCCGGCCACGCACACGGCGACGAAGACTCACGGCGCCGGCCAGTCCGCCGGCTCGATCGGGATCGGATGGATCTTGGGTCTAATAGTGCTCGCGGCGGGACTCTGCGTAGGCTTGGTTCGGTACCTCCGGCGCCGACGGGACGACGGCCTGATGGCGGGCCGCCAGTTTGATCCAGTCGCGCCGGTCCAACCGCAGGCTGCGACCGTGGCGGATAACGCCCCGGGCGACGAGGTCGCGATCGGCAAGGACCCTCACCGCAGCGCCGATATGACCGCCACCCCCGCCGGTGGGCGGGACCAGAATGGGCACGTCGAACGCCCCGAAATCACTGGCGATATCACGCCAGCGCCCATTGATATCAACGCGGCATTCGACCTCGGGGTGCTGCTGGAGGAGAGACAGGACCTGGCCGGTGCGGAGGTCGCCTACCGCCGCGCCGATGAGCGCGGCCACGCTGCCGCCGCATCGAACCTCGGCGTTCTGCTCGAAGGGAAGGGCGACCCGGCCGAGGCCGAAGCTGCCTACCGGCGAGCCGATGAACGCGGCGAAGCGAACGGCGCGTTCAACCTCGGAGTCCTCCTCGAGACGAATGCGGACCTTGCAGGCGCGGAGACCGCATACCGCCGTGCCGACGGGCGTGGGCACGCTGCCGCAGCATCGAACCTCGGCGTTCTGCTCGAAGGGAAGGGCGACCCGGCCGAGGCCGAAGCCGCCTACCGGCGAGCCGATGAACGCGGCGAAGCGAACGGGACGTTCAACCTCGGCGTACTTCTGGAGGAGAGGCACGATCTGGCCGGCGCCGAGGCCGCCTACCGCCGCGCGGAACAATCGGGCGACATGAAGGTGGTTGAGCTCGCAGCTGCCGCGGTCCGTGATCTCGTCGCCGGCATTGCGCCGTCGACGGTCGCTCGCGACGGCGGAGAAAAGGATGGGACGTAGGCCGCGAATCGTGCATCGGCCTCGCACAGTAGGTCGCTCGGGGGACCAAATCGGTGAGGCAGCACTGCAAGGGAGTCACGGCTGGGCATTGGCCTCGCCTTCAGCTGCGCGCGCACCAGCCCACGCAGACGCCGGCGCCGCTCCGATGGTCGCGCTTTCCGGGTCGGACGTCGTCCCGTTGACCACTGGCATGCGGGAGTTGCAGTTGGAGAACGTCCATCCGCTGAGGCTCAAGCTCCTGCTCGAGATCGAGCGGACCGGATCCATCTCGGCTGCCGCTGAAGCCTGCGCGATCGCACAGCCGTCGGCCTCGATGCACGTTCGGACACTCGAGACGGCCACCGGCCAGAGATTGCTGACAAGGCATGGGCGAGGTAGTCGCCTGACGCCGGCGGGCAAGGTGGTCGCATCGCATGCCGACCGAGTCCTGGCGACGCTGGACAGTATGCGTCGTACGCTCGACGCACTCGACGGGCGGAACGTCGGCCAGCTGCAACTTGCGGCCAGCCTCACTCCAACCGTCCTGCTGCTGCCCTCTGTGCTGCGCGCTTACGCCGAGCGCTATCCGGGCGTAAACGTCAGCATGCGGACGAACCCAAGTCAGGCCGTTGTCCGTGACGTCGTGCGCGGCAGTGCCGAGATCGGGATCGCCGCGGAGGTCCCCACCGTCGAGCCGATCGTGAGCCGGCAGATCCTGGTGGACGAACTCGTGGGAATCGCACCGCCGGGCTTGCTGGCGATCGACCGAGGGTCGGTGGCGCTTGCGGAGATTTCCCGCCATACCTTGCTCGTGGGAGGAGAGTGGTCGAGCACCAGGATCGTGACCGAGCGCTACCTCGGCGCCGCCGGCTATCGTCCCACCCGCATCTGGGTGTTCGACTCATACGACGCGATAACGCGCGCGGTTGCGAACGGTCTCGGCGTCAGCTTCACCTCCCGGACACTCGTTCGCGAAGCAGTCGACCGAGGTGAACTGGCCGCGTTCCACCTGCTCGGGGTGGAACGCATGGTCCGCCCGATCTACGTCCTGCAGTCCGCTGTCCGGGAGCTCACGCCCGAGGGGGCCGCCTTCTTGGCGCTCCTGGCCAGATCGCCCGTAGATTGCGGATGAGCAGAGAGAGTCGTCAACCGTGCCCGCGACCGTATAGGGGCCGGATGTCGCGAGCGCCACCGAACCCGAATCGTCTTGAACTCGTGCAGATGGAGAGGTATTGTCATATATGGACCGGGGTAGGAGTCCAAGGGGAACGCTGGTGACGGTACGACGACTGGATTGGCAGCGAGGGCGCAAGGTTTCGTGGATTAGCCGCCTCCTTACCGGCACAGCCTTCACGCGACTCGGCCACGCCTTGGCGGTTGGGCTGTTGTTGGCACTGTTCCTGATCCTGCCCGCCGGTGCGGCCAGCAGCGGGCCATCCCCCGATCCCGCACCACACAGGTCTCCTCAGAAGGCCAGCGCAAGTTCCGACATCAAGGCCGCGACCAATGAGCCGGTGCCCGATGCCGCGCCGAGGGGATCGCGGGGTCCTCAGCCCTCTCCTGCGCCCGGATCGGGCCATCGCACGACCCCCTCCCAAACGGTGACGCCGGTCAGCTCGGGCGGATCGCGCGGTGATGAGCTGTCACGGACCACCGGTGACGCGAGCACATCGATCCCGATCACGCGCGCGCCGTCAGTGCCGGCGACGCCCGCGGCCGCATCGCGCCGCGCCGCGCCGGCGGCGAAGCACCCGGCGACACGCCCTAGCAACGCCGCGTCGCGCAAACGGGCGGCGGCCATCGGCCTCACGTTCCCGGCCTTGCTCGCTCACAGGCTCGACTTGTTCCGTCCGGCCACCAGCGCTCTGAGTTCGCTGACGCGCCACGATGGCATCCTGGTGCTGCTCAGCGCGCTGGCGATGCTGGTGCTGCTGATCGCAAGCTCGAGTCTGCTGAGACTGCTGGCGAGAAGCCGTGGCGAGGGGTGGGAAGGGTAGTGAGGGCGCGGCGCCGCGTCGCCCTGGCGACGCTCGGGCTGACGCTGGGGGTGGTGCTGTGGTTGGCGCCGGTGGCGTGGGGCGGCGGCTACATCGTCACTGCCTCATGCACGTCGGCCGGAAAGACGGCGACCTGCCAAAGCGGCTGGTACACGAGCCCGGTCGAGGTTTTCTGGACTTGGTTACCGATGAACGGGAGTGCAGTGCCGGGCACGTGCGTCACACAGGCGTTCCCGCAAGATGTCAATACTCAGGTGTCATGCGAGGTGACCGGGCCGTCAGGGAATGGCGGCGGACCTCAAGACATCAAGGTCGAACTCTCCTCCCCCACCGCCACCGCCTCACCCACCCGCCCCCCCGACTCCCACGGCTGGTACAACCACCCGGTCACGATCGCCTTCGCCGGCACGTCGTTCTCGGGCATCAGGTCTTGTACGACCGCCACGTACTCCGGGCCGGCCACACCGACGGCCCACGTCAGCGGCAGCTGCACCGACAACGCCGGTAAGACCGTGACCGTCCAGAGCGCCGCCTTCGCGTACGACGCCACGCGGCCTTCGGTTAGCGTCAGCGCAACGACCGGCGACCGGGTCACGAATCTGAACTGGTCGATGGCGGGCCTCGCCCCCGCCGAGCAGTTCAGGCTCGAACGCCAGCCCGGGCTGCGTGGCAAGTCCCCGAGCCTCGTCTATCAGGGCAGCGCCACTTCGTTCAAGGACACCCGGGTCCGCAACGGCGTCCACTACCTCTACACGATCACGGCGCTGGACGCGGCGGGTAACACCGGCCTTGGCACCATCGTCGCCAAGCCGGGGCTACGGCTGATCGCGCCGACCGGTGCGGCGTCGCTGACCGTCCCGCCGTTGCTTCGATGGACCGCGGACCGGCGAGCCACGTACTACAACATCCAGCTGTTCCGCGGAAATCGCAAGGTGCTGAGCGCGTGGCCGAAGCGTGCGGGATTCCAGCTGGCGTCGAAGTGGTCCTACCACAGACACCACTACCGTCTGCGCCCGGGTGAGTATCGCTGGTACGTCTGGCCGGGCTTCGGACGGCGCAGCGCTGTGAAGTACGGACCGCCGATCGGCTCCAGCACGTTCTTCATCACGGCGTCCACGTAACACGGCCTGGCGGGCGATCGGCCGGCCTTGAGGCCGTGAGGGTTGCTCTCGGTCCCGATTGCAGGCCCGATGATGCACAGCGCGTCAAAGCCGGCGCCAGATCCGAGCCCTGTCGTGTTAACCATGCTCCTCATGTACAGCGCGGCAGGGCTCGGGTTTTCGCGCAGCATTGTCGTGCTGTGCAGGTTCTAGACGGGTGCGATGGCGCCCGCTCCCCCTCCCCTTCCCAGCGCCGTTTACCGAGCCGATCGCAAACCGGGGCGCGGGCTGAGTTACGAGGGCCATGAAGCCCGGCCGTCGACCGCAACCCGAACCGAGCGCGAGAGCCACACCACAGGGCGCGCTGTGCGCGCCCCCTTTACCTCATACCCGGCTGGTTAAGCCTAGGTCAGCTATAGCCGTATCGGATGTCCGGTTGGCTGGGTCGCTCGGAGCTGGTACGCGATAGACGGCATAGTTAATTTGGCTCTAGTCGGCACCCCAACATAGGACTTCACTTCGCGGCACACCTCTAACGAAGGGGGCACGCCGTGATCAAGGAAGCATTGGGCCCAACGCAGTGGCAGGCCGGGTTCCGGAGTGGTACCGAGCTCGACGACTCGCCGAAAACGATGAGCAAGACCCGGATGGCGGTGGCACGGGCAAAGGAGGGCGACCAGGAGGCGCTGCGCTTTCTGTACGTCAGCTATTCGGACAACGTCTACGGCTACGCCCGCTCGATCGTTCACGACGACCACGTGGCCGAAGACATCACCCAGCAGGTGTTCGCGAAGTTGCTCACCAGGGTGGCCACATACGACGATCGAGGCGTCCCGTTCTTCTCCTGGCTCCTGCGAATGGCCCGTAACGCCGCGATCGACCATCTGCGCGCGAACCGGACCACACCGATGGAGAGCGTGCTTGATCCCGATGCAAGCTCCGGTGGCGATCTGGATCAAGTGTGGACACTTCGCGCGGCTCTTGCGGTGCTCCCCGACAAGCAGCGCGAGGTGGTCATCCTGCACCACATAGCCGGCCTCACGCCCGAGGAGATCGCCGACCGCATGGGTCGGACCAAACGCTCCGTTCACGGGCTGCATCACCGCGGCCGCCGTGCGCTGCAGCGCGAGTTGGAGCGGCTCGACTCGACTCCGTTCACTCGCGGCACGCGCCACCTGGTGGCGGCTCAGGAGATCCGGGTGGCGGCCTGAGCAGGTGGTCGCTGCAGCTGCCGTGCCCCGCGGCAGTGTAAGGCGGCGACCGCCTCCCAGGCGGCCGGATGAGTTCGCTGGCCGACATGCGCAACGTCCTCGCTGATTCACACCATTCCCTCCACCCCCCATCCGCTTACCGGGGGTTTCGCCTCGCACTCATCCTCGACAGCCCCGCCCACGACAGCCAGGCCGACGCCAGCCCCGCTCACGACCGCGCTGGCCACGCCGGCGCCGACCCCCGCACGCCGCTCATCGCGATTCTCGCGGACGACGGGTTAAACCCGCACGCCGGGGTTCTCCCCCTGAGCCGCGTCGACGAATTGGGCCGTAACCCGCCCGCGGTCATTGTGCTCGCCACCGATCTCGCCCACCCGGCGGGGTTGGCAGCAGTGCGTTCAGTCCGCCGCGAGCTCCCGAGCGCTCGCATGGTTGTGACCGCGCGTGACGTCAGGGGCGGCCTTGCCCGCCAGGCTCTCAATGCGGGAGCGGACGCGTTCGTATCCGAGCAGGACGCCCCAGACGCACTCTCGGCCGCTGTCCGTGCGGTCGTTGCGGGACTGGTCTGCGCGCCCCGAGCGACGAGGCGGCTCGTGGCCAAGCCCACGTTCTCGCACCGCGAGAAGCAGATCCTCGAACTGCTGGTGGCCGGCATGACGAACCGGCAGATCGCGGGTCGGTTGTATCTGGCCGAGAGCACGGTCAAGAGCCACGTGGCGGCGGCCTTCGCCAAGCTCGGCGTGCGCTCGCGCAAAGACGCGGCCGCCATCCTCCTCGATCCGGCGGAGGACCTCGCGGCCACCGCGTTGCCGCGCCGGCGACGCGCGGGCTCCCGATGACGCGGCTACGCGTGCTGCTCATTACGCCGGACTTCCCCCCCCGGCGGGGCGGCATCCAGCTGGTGGCTCACCGACTCGTGACCCACTTCTCCTGCGCCTGCAGCCAGGTGCTCACGCTGGACTCCGGAGGAGCCCGGCCGTGGGATGCCGCGCAACCCGACATCGACGTGCACCGCGTCCGGGCCGGCCACGACCATCGCCTCGCGGTCCTGCGCCTCAATGCGACGGCCGTCATGGCGGCCCACAGCTTCCGGCCCGACGTTGTCCTTGTCATGCACATCGTCGCCGCGCCGGCTGCGGCGGCGATCCGGCGCGCGCTGGGCACTCCGATCATCACATACCTGCACGCCAAGGAAGTGCCGACGAGGCCGCGTCTGGCTCGGTTCGCGGTGCGCAACAGCCACCGAATCGTCGCGGTGAGCCGGCACACCGCCGGCCTGGCGGCGGGCGCTGGGGCCGACATGAGCCGCGTCACCGTGATCCCTCCGGGAGTCGACTGGCACGAGCCCCCGCGCGAGCCTCGACTGACCACGCCCACAGTGGTCACGGTTGCTCGGCTCGAGGACCGCCACAAGGGTCACGATGTGATGGTCCGAGCGATGGCGCTGGTGCGCGAGCGGCTGTCCGATGCGCAGTGGCTTGTCGTCGGGGACGGCCCGCTGCGTTGCGACATCGAGCGCCTGGCGACCGCAGAGGGGGTGCGCGATGCGATCCAGCTATGCGGCACGGTCAGCGACGAGGCGCGGGACCGGATCCTGAACCGCGCGCACGTCTTTGCCATGCCCAGCCGCGTGCCCGCGAACGGCGGGGGTGATGGGTTCGGGATCGTGTACCTCGAGGCGGGTGTCCACGAACTCCCGGTGATCGCCGGCCGCACCGGCGGAGCCCAGGACGCCGTGATCGACGGCACGACGGGCCTGCTCGTCGACCCGACCGATCACGTCCAGGTGGCGGCTGCGATCAGCCGGTTGCTGCTCGATCGCGCGTCGGCCGCTCGGATGGGAGCCGCCGGCCGCGAGCGCGCTCGCGCTTTCACCTGGCCAAAGATCGCTTCGCGCCTCGAGGAGCTGATGGCCGAGACCGCGACGCAGGCATGAGGGTCCTGTTCGTCAACCACACGGGTCTCGTCGGCGGGGCCGAGCGCTCGCTCTTGAGCCTTTTGGGCTCCCTGCCTCCGGACGTCGAGGGTCGGCTCGCCTGCCCGCCCGGACCGCTGCACGACCACTCGACCCGACGCGGCGTCCGCGTGGTGCCGATCGCCGGATCGGCCGGAAGCTTGAAACTTCACCTCGTGCACACGCCCATTGCGCTCGGCGCGATGGCGGCCGCCGCGGCCGGCGTCCTGCACGCGGCGCGTTCCTGGCACGCGGACGTGCTACACGCGAACTCGATACGGGCGGGGATGATCGCCGAGCCGGTGGCGCGCGCTTTGGGACGCCCGCTCGTGCTCCACGTACGCGACTGCCTGCCGCCGTCGCCGCTGACGCGACGGCTCCAGCACTCACTGGCCGGGCGCGCCGCCGTGGTGATCGCGATCTCGCACCATGTCGCCCGAGCGTTCGATCCCGACGGTGCCGCTCGGCGGCTGGAGGTCATCGACAACCCGTTCGACCTGACGCGGCTGGACCCAGCGGGCATCGATCGGAACGCCGCCCGGGGTCGGCTTGGGCTCGCGCGGGACGAGCCGGCGCTCGCACTCGTGGGCCAGATCACACCGTGGAAGGGGCAGGAGGAGTCGATCCGCGCGCTCGCGCGCGTGAGACGAACGCACCCGGACGCGGTACTGCTCTTGGTCGGCGAGGCGAAGTTCGTCGCCCGCGCCACGCGCTACGACAACCGGTCGTATCTCCGCCGCCTGCACGAGACCGTGGCCGAGTTGGGGCTTGACGGCGCCGTCCGATTCCTCGGCGAGCGTGAGGACGTGCCCGAGATCCTGCGGGCGTGCGACGTCGCCCTGGTCCCCTCGTGGGACGAGCCGTTCGGCCGCTCGGTCGTCGAGGCGATGGCGATGGGCGTGGCGGTGGTGGCCACGGCCGTCGGAGGCCCGGCGGAGATCATCCGAGATGGCATCGACGGGGTGCTGGTCGCCCCGCGGGACGCGCACGCGCTGGCACTCGCAATCGCCGGTGTGCTCGATGAACCGGCCACCCGTCAAGCACTCGGGCAAGCGGCGCGCGCTTCAGCAATCGCGCGCTTCGGAGCGCACCAGCACGTCGCCGGTGTCAGCGCGCTCTACCACGAGCTGCTCGGCGATCCAGCCATGGCGGCGGGGTCGGGCGGTCATATGCAACCCGTGGAGTCGTTGGATTAGCAGACGTGCCGATGCCCTCGACGTTGACCACGCCAGCACAGTCCGGCTCAGCCCCGCGCGTCGCCTACCTGGCGACGCAGGGCGACGGCAGCGGCGATGCGGCGCGGATCGCCGATCTGCTCGCTCCGCTTCACCCGACGCGGCTCTCGTTCGACCGATCCCACAAGGCTCGCTCGTGCGTTTCGGTGCTCACCGGCATCTTGCGCGAGCGGCCCGATGTGGTCGTAATGGAGGGCAGCGGCGTGGCCGGCGGTGCAGCGGTGATCACCGCGCGGGTCATCCGCGGAATCCCGTTCGTGTTCTGCAGCGGGGATGCCGTCGGGCCCTATCTGGGTCTGGCGCGCCCCTGGCTGAGCGCACCGGGTCGGCTCTACGAGCGCCTACTGTGCAAGCTGTCGATCGGCTACATCGGCTGGTCACCGTATCTCGTCGGGCGGGCGATCACGCTGGGCGCACGTCGAGGCATGACCGCCGCGCACTGGTCCTCCAACGTGCTGTCTGAGCGACAGCGCTGCGAGCTGCGAGCCGCCGCGCGCCAACGCCTGGGCATCCCCGAGGCCGCGCTCGTCGTCGGGCTCGTCGGATCGCTGAAGTGGAACCCCCGGCGCTCGTACACATACGGCCTGGAGCTGGTCGACGCTGTGCGGCGCACGGCACGGGCGGATCTGCGCATTCTGATCGTCGGCGGCGGCGACGGGACCCGCCAGCTCGAGATCCGTGCCGGCGAAGACCTGGGACGGCGGATCCTGCTCGTGGGCGCGGTGCGCCGAGAGGACGTGGCCAGCGTGCTCTGCGCGATGGATGTGGCGAGTCTGCCTCAGAGCCTTGACGAGGTCGGCGCGCTCAGATACACGACCAAGCTCAGCGAATACCTGGGAGCCGGTGTGCCTGTCGTAACCGGGCAGCTCCCGGTGGCATACGACCTCGACGATGGCTGGCTGTGGCGGATCGCCGGCGCCGCGCCCTGGGATCCTGATTACGTCGCCAGCATGGCCCGCTTCCTGACGACATTGGACCGCTCGGACGTGGCGGCCAGGCGGGCAAGGGTTCCGCGCCGGCCATCCGTTTTCGATTTCGCCAGGCAGCAGAAGGCAGTCAGCGCGTTCGTGGCAGAGGCGGGCTGGGCGGCGCGGACGCCTACCAACGTCCTTACACCCGAGGAGGGGTTTGATGCAGCCTCAAGACCGTGACGTCCGGCAGATGTTGCAGCCGTTCATTCGTCGCTGGTGGGTCATCGCGGTCGTCGCTGGAGCGATCGGGGTGGCGACCTACTACTTCTACAGCCATCAGCGTCCGAGCTATGCGGCTACGACGACGGTGTTCGTGCGCTCCGCGGGGACAACCCCGGTCGTCGGCCTCGACCCCGAGACCGACCCCAACCGGCTCCTGCAGAACGAAGCGACCCTCTTGCAGACTCCGCCCGTCGCCGCAAGCGTCGCGAAGAGCTTGAACTACCCGGGAGATCCGCATGATCTGCTGTCGTGGATCACGGTCACGCCGTCGACGAATTCGGATTTCGTCACGATCACGGCGACCACACACGACCCGCGGCTTTCCGCGACCGTCGCCAACCGATTTGCCACGGCGTTCGCGAATCTGAACACCACCCAGACGCATGCCCTCCTGGCCGCGCAGGAGACCAGCGTCAAGAGCCAGCTCGCCCAGCTTCCACGCACGATCGCCAACGCTGGGCTCCGGGCGAATCTCGCCACCGAGCTGCAAACCCTGCAGCTCGCCGACGCGACGCCGCCTCCCGTACAGCAGGTGATTCCGGCCAGCGTGCCGAGCAGCGGCTCTCCCGCCCCGGCGCGTAACGCGATCTTTGCCGTGGTCCTCGGAGTTGTGCTGGCGTGCCTCGTGATTCAGGGCTTCGAGGCGTTTGACCGGAGATTGAGGCAGCCAACCGTCGAAGCGGAATATGGCCTGCCCCTGCTGGCCTCGATCCCGTTCAGTCGTAGAGCTCACACAGCGACACGGTCAGGGGCCCGAGTGCCGGCGCCGATGATGGAGGGAGTCCGCGGTCTGCGGACGATGCTCGACCATGGGGCCAGCTCCGCGGACTCGCCACGGACCGTGCTGCTCACGAGCGCCGTATCGGGCGAGGGGAAGAGCACCCTCATCAAGAGCCTCGCGCTCAGCTACTTCGAGAGTGCCAGAAGCGTTCTCGTAATCGATGCCGACCTGCGGCGGCCGATGATCCATGCCCTCTTCGACGCCCCCCTCGCGCCGGGCCTCGCCGATGTTCTCCGTTCGGCGATCCCGTTCCGCGATGCGGTCCAGGAGGTCCAGCCGGGCGACCTGGAACCGGCGTTCGATCGCGCCGCGGCGCCGTCGGACCCGGCATTGGCGGTTGTGGCGCACGATCCCGCATCGGGCGCGCCGGTCGGCGGCAGGCGCTCAAACGACGGCCGTGAGTCCCGCGGCGCACCAGTGCTGCACGTCCTCACGAGTGGAAGCGGGACGTCGGATCCGGCTGCGCTGCTCGGCACGGAGAAGTTCACCTCGATGCTGGCCGAGGCAACCGCTGCTTATGACCTGGTGCTGATCGACTCGCCACCGATTCTGGCCGTCAGTGACGCGGTCCCGGTTGCCAGGAGCGTCGACGCCGTGGTTGTCGTGGCTCGTTCCGACTTCACGACCCGCGATGCCGCGAGGCGCTGCCACAAGGCGCTCGAGCGAGTCAAGGGCGTCAACGTCGTCGGTGTGGTCGCCAACGCAGTCCGCGACGAGGCCGACCTCAGGCGCCCCTATTACATCCACGCGGCCTGAACCTCGATGGTCCACGCACTTCGCGATCCTCGACTGCTGGCGCTTCGCCGGGGCGCGATCATGTGGGCTGCCTGCGCGCTCGCCGCGGCGACCGGGATCGCCCTGGCCGTAAAGGCTCCGGCCGCCGGTCTGCCGCTGCCGGTCCTCGCTGCGGCGGTCGCGATCCCGGCCTGGCTCGCGTTGACGAAGCGGACGGGCGTGGCGCTCGCGGTCGTGCTGCTGTACCTCGGACTGATCGACGGCGTGGTCAAGCTCCAGACCGGCAGCCACGCGGCGACGCTCGGCCGCGACGTCTTCCTGTATGCCGTCGCGATTGGCGCGGCGCTGCGGGCGAGGGGACCTTTCAGGTTGCCGGCCCTCGGTGGCTGGGTTCTGCTGTGGACGGCCATTGTGATCATGCAACTGGCCAATCCCGCCGATCAGTCACTGTCGCACGCGCTGGCCTCGCTGCGCCAGCATCTCGAGTTCGTCCCGCTGTTCTTCCTCGGCTACGAAGTGCTGCGAACGCACGCGTCGCTGAACGCGCTGTTCGCGCTTCTGCTGACGGTTGCGGCCATCAACGGAGCCGTGGCCGCATACCAGAGCTCGCTGACTCCCCAGCAACTCGCCGCGTGGGGCCCCGGTTACGCCACGATGGTTCTCGGTCCGGACGCACGGGTCTTCGCGGGCGCCAACGGCAAGCCTCAGATCCGGCCACCGGGCCTCGGCTCGGATATGGGCTTCAGCGGCATTCTGGGCGCGACGGCGCTTCCCGGGGGGATTGCCCTGCTCATGGCCTATCGGCGGCGACGCTGGCTCGCGTCGCTGATCGTCCTCGGGATCATCGGCGCCGCGGTTGGAGTGGTCGTCGGCGAGTCGCGCTCGTCCCTCATCAGCGCGATCGTCGCGCTCCTCGCAATGCTGGGCCTGATCGCAGTGGGGAGACAAGCCAAGCGCGCGCTGATCGGGATATGCCTGACGGCGGCCACCATCGGCGTGGCCATCGTGGCGATCGGCTCGTTTGACACCAACGCGTTCTATCGCTACGGCTCAATCGCTCCGAACAGGGTCGTATCGACCACGTACTCCTCCCGCCAGGCGACGTGGGCCACAACGTTGCAGTACATCGGTGAGATCCCGCTTGGCGCCGGGCTCGGCACCGTCGGACCTGCCGCCGGGAAGGCGGGAGGCAAGCTGACCAACTGGAACGCCGAGAGTCAGTTCAGCTTCCTGATCGTCGAGCTGGGCGTTCCGGGCCTCGCCGTCTTCCTTCTATTCCAGGCGGCGCTGTGCTCGACGGTCGTCAGGGGTCTCAGGCGCGAACGAGACCCTCGCACCGTGGTTCTGATGGCGGCAATCGCCGCGCCGCTGTTCGGCTACGCGGTCAACTGGCTGGTCGGCGTAAACACCACATCGCCTCCTAACGCGCCGTACCTCTGGCTTGCCGCCGGCGTCATCAGCTGGTGGCTGGTCGATCGGCGACGAGCGGAAGGGGTCGATGCCTGAGCCGCTGCACGCGCTCGTCTGCGTCCCCTGGCGCGAGCGCCTCGGCGGCGCCGAGGCCATGCTCTGGTCAGTGCTGGAACACACCGACGCGCAGAGAGTGCGCTACAGCGTCGCGTTCCTCGAGCCGGGAACGTTTGAGGAGGAGGTCCAGGCGCTCGGCATCCGCACGTTCCGCGTGCCGACCGGGCGCCTGCGCGAACCACGCGCCGGCGGTGCGGCCATCCGACGTCTGAGAACCATCATCCGCGACGACCAGCCCGACCTCGTGATCAACTGGCAGACCAAGGCCCAGCTGTACGGCGCTCCCGCGGCGATGGGTGCGGGGCGCAGCGACCGCGTGGTGTGGTGGCAACACGGCATGCCCGCCGGGCATTGGATGGACCGAGTGGCCACCGCCCTGCCGGCTCGTGCGATCGGGTGCTCCTCTCGGGCCTCGGCGGTTGCGCAGGCGGCGATGCGACCTCACCGGACGACGTTCGTCGTGCACCCCGGGGTCGAGACGGAGCGAGTCGACGCGATCCACCGGGATGCGCTCGGCATCCCGCCGGAGCGGCCGCTCGTCGGCATCGTCGGCCGCCTTCAGCCATGGAAGGGCCAGCACCGCTTCCTGGACGCTCTGCGCCGGTTGCACGAGGCCGGCTGTCCCGCACACGGACTCCTGGTAGGCGGCAGCGCGCACGGGTTCTCGCCCGGTTACGAGCAGGAGCTCTGCGAACTCATCCCCCGGCTCGGGCTCACGGACTGGGTGACGACGGTCGGCCACGTGCCCGATCCGCGGCCCTACATCGCAGCCATGGACTTGCTCATCAGCGCGTCGGTCAAGGAGCCGTTCGGGATCGTGCTGCTCGAGAGCCTCGTCCAGGGCGTGCCCGTTATCGCGGTCTCCGACGCCGGACCGCGTGAGATCGTCGACCCCGGCGTCACGGGGGTCCTCGTGGCACGTCCGGACCCGGCCCTGCTCGCCGCCGCGGCCCACACACTGCTCCGGGACGACGCCCGCCGGGCGCGGATCGCGGCGGCGGCGCGCCAAGCCGCCGTCGATCGATTCGACGCGAAGGCGATGGCGTTCGCACTCGAACGCGAACTGCGGGCACTCGTCCACGAGCGGAGGCCCGGTGACTAGCGCCGGTCGCGGCCGAAGATCGAAGCCGACGATCGCGCTCGCCCACGACAACTTCGCCGGGCCCACCGGAATGGGGCTCGTGCTCAACCGGCACGCACATTTCGTGCTCGACGAGGGCTGGGAACTCATCCTCGTCGGCGACAACGTTCCGGCTGATCTGCGAGCCGCTGCGGCGCGGATCGTTTCCGCCCGTAAGCCGCGCGGACTTCCGGCGCTGCCGGAGCACATCGAATGGTGCCGGCGCGCGCATACGGCCCTGCGGCAGATCCGTGCCGACATCGTCCACGTCCACTCGCCGTTCCTGACGAGGGTCGCTGACCTGCAGACTTCCCACTTCGTCAGCCAGGCCGCTTTCACCCGCGGCCTCGGACAGCCTTCACGAGGGCTCGAGGCCATGCTTCGCCGTGCGCAGGCGTGGGCCACCCGCCGCGCCGATGAATGGCTCTACCGCCGCGAGCGGCCGCGCAGCTACCTGTCGTTCGTCTCGGAATTTCTCCGCGACGAGTTCCGCCGCCTATACGGCGAGCCGCGTGGTGGCTGGATCTTTCACCCGCCGGGGCCCGACTGGCGTCCCCCCAGCCCCGACGAGCGAGCCCGGGCCCGTACCGCGTTCGGCGTACCTGACGGCCGGCTTGCCGTCGGCTTCCTCGGCGGGGTCGATGCGCGCAAAGGGTATCGGGACGTACTCGCGCTTCAGTCCGAGCCCGACCTGCACGTGCTGTTCGCGGGGCCCCGGTCCGAGCGCGTGCTCGTCCGCGGACGGCCCGGCATCGGCTTCGTCGAGGTCGGACCGTTCCTGTCCGCCTGCGACGTCCTTGCGGCCCCAACCAGCTTCGACCCGGCGCCGGTGGCCGTACTCGAGGGTCTATCCCGCGGCGTACCGGTCGTAACCACCTCCGCCTCGGGCTGGGCGAAGGCAATCGAGCGCCACGAGTGTGGCGTCGTCTGGACGAGCGGCCGGGCGCCGCTGGCCGAAGCGTGCCGGCGGGCCTCCGCGGCGTCGCCCGCCGGCGCTCGCGCGCTGATCGCGGAGTTGGCGCCGACGCGACTTCGGCGGGATCTGATCGGCGCCTACGAGCACATCCTCGGAGCGCGAGCGCGGTGATCGAGCGAGCGAGCACAGCCATCACGGATGGCGTGGCAGACCCGGGCGCCAGGCCGTCGATCGCGGTGGTCATACCGACGTATCGCCGACCAGACGACCTCGCGCGCTGTCTCGAGGCCCTGGCCAATCAGACGCGAGCACCCGACCAGATCGTCGTCGTGACCCGAGACACAGACGACGCGGCGATCGGTCGGTGCGCGGAGCTTTCACCGCGGCTACCGGTGGACGTCGTCACGGTCGAGCGCCCGGGACTCGTCGCTGCGCTGAATGCCGGGCTCGCCCGGGTTCGCACCAGCCTCGTCGCGTTCACCGACGACGATTGCCGCCCCCACCCTGCGTGGATCGCTCGCCTCCGTGCCCATTTTCTCAGCGACGAGCGAATCGGCGCGGTGGGCGGACGTGACATCGTCCACGAAGACGGAGCCCCGAGCACGTTGGCCGCGCGCGCCGTCGGCCAGATCACTTGGTTCGGGCGGCTGCGTGGAAATCACCACGCGATCAGTGCTCGACAAGACGTCCAGTTCCTCAAGGGCGCGAACATGGCCTATCGGCGCGAGGTCCTCGCCGGCTTTGACGAGAGGCTTCGCGGCGATGGCGCGCAGGTACACAACGACCTGAAGGCCTCACTGGAGGTCTGGTCGGCAGGGCATCGGATCATCTGGGATCCGGCTGTGATCGTTGACCATCACCCGGCCCCTCGCGCCGACGAGCCCCGCGCGGGACAATCGCTCGCCTCGGTCCGCAAGACCGCCCACAACGAGGTTTACGCGCTCATGTCGCTCCGACCTCGGCGCGTGGCCCTCGTCGCGGTCAGCTATTGCTTCGTCGTGGGGACGAAGACGGCGCCGGGGATCCTCCTGCTGCCCTACCTCGTGCTCAAGCGCTCGGACTTGCAGCCGGGCCCGCACTTTCTCGCTACCCTGCTCGGGCGGCTCGAGGGGCTGGCGACCGCGGCTCGGTCTTGGAGTTCGCCGTGAGCCTGAACGAGCAGACGCGGCCTGCCGGCCCGGTCGTGCCCGAGCCCTCAAGCAGCGCGAACCGCTCCGTTGCCGTCTGCATCTGCACCCGCAACAGGCCGCGTGAGCTCGCGACGACACTCGAATCCATTCAGCGATCCTCGTATCCCGTGCGCCGGGTGGTGGTCTCCGACGACGGGGTCGATCCGGAGACTGAGCGGGTGTGTGTGAGCTCGTCGTCCGCAGCCATCGTGACCTACTCAGCCGGGCCGATGCACGGACTGGGAGCAAATCGAAATCACGCCCTGGACCTGGTGCAGGAGGACTTCGTGCTGTTCCTCGACGACGACTGTCTGCTGCGGCCGGACTTCTTGCGCGATGCCACCGCGTGCATGCTCAGGCACGAGCAACGCCACGGCCGCGGAAGCATCATCGTCACTGGTTCCGAAGACAATCCAGGCGGGAATGTAGTCGCGCACGCTCAGACGTTCCTCGGCTTCCAGGCTCGCCCGTACCGGGCAGGCGAACCTCTCAGTTCGATCGTGATCAACGCCACCTTGTTTCCCCGCAGCCTGTTCGAGCGGCACCGCTTCGATCCACAGATTCGCTACGGATACGAGGAGGCCGATCTCGCGTCGCGCGCTGCTCGTGCCGGTTACCGGATCATCTCGTGTCCCGCGGCCGCGAACGAGCACCGGCCATCCGAGCGAAGCCGTGGGGACTATGACGAGGTTCTCACCGCTTCGCGGCTGTACATCACGTTCAAACGTTACGCGCTGGTCGACCGACGACATCTCCGGGCCCTCGCCTTTGCCGTGGTGGCGCCGGCCCACGCGGTGGTGGCCGGCCTGCGTCGGAGCGGACCCTCCGGCGCCCGAGATGGGTTGCGAGCGATAGCGCTGGCGGCCCGCTACGTGCGCGTGCACGTGGTGGGTGGCTGACGGCGCCGCGGCGAGACGCCTCGCCGCCACATCCGGCCCAACGAGGCGGAGCTCGCAAGGCGACTCAAGCTTGCGAGATCCCCGCGATGCAGCAGCAGATAGTCGGCCGGTCGGTGCCCGAGATGCCTCACTGCGATGGCGATGAGGACGGCGAACGTCGTCGTGTACGCCGCGACGCTGACGAGCGCGGCACCCATCGCACCCATCGTCGGAAGGAACACGATGAGCCCCGGAACCGTGATCCCCAGTGAGATCAGCTCGCCGATGCTGGGCGCGCCAGGACGGCCCACCGCCGGGAGCCCCTGGCTGAGCGTGCTGAGTCCGGCGAGGGAGACACCACCGATTACGAGCACGTACACGAGGGGCCGGGCCTCCGCAAAGTCCGCGCCGAACAGGGGAACTAGGAGCAGCCAGGTGGCAACCGAGACGAGCGCCCCGGTGGCGAGCGTCACATACACCACGTAGCGCGTCGCTTGCGCTAACAGGTGGCTCTCGCCCGCGGAGATGCGTGGAAGGACGACAGTGACAATTTGGCTGGCCAGCACGGCGCTCAGAGACGCGATCGTGACCGCGACCGAATACAGCCCAAGCTGGCGCGGCGGGACGAGGGGGATCATCAACAGCTGGTCGAGACGCTGGTTGGCCATCGTCGCGACGACTCCGACGGACGCCCGGCTTCCGAAGCTGAGACCTTCCCGGACCATTCGGCCGTCGACCGAGGGAGGAAACCCGAGCCGAAGGATCGACCAGACCGCGACGATCGGGAGCAGCCCGCTGACCAGCGTGAGGATGATCGCGCCGACGAGGTTCAGCTCGCCGAGCAGGGCGAGCACGACCACTCCGACGCACATGATCAGCGGGGAGACAAGGCGGGCCACCGCCAGGACGCGCCACCGCGCCAGGCCGGTTGCGATGCTCATCGAGAGAAAGATGAGCAGCGTGACGGGCATCATCACGAACCCGATCGTCAGGTAGCGCTCGACCGGCTCGCGGCCCCCCGAGAGCCCGTGCGCGATCTCAGGGGAGACGACGCCGACCAGGCAGCCAACCACCATGAGCGGGACCGCGAGCGACCCGAATACGACGTTTACCCGCGCTCCCTGTGCCACCCGGTTTACGGCGAATTGCCCGAGCCCGAGCTGAAGGATGTACCCACTGACACCGAGGGGCACGGCGACGGTGGCCAACAGTCCGCGGCCCTCGGCACCCAACGCGTGAGCGAGCAGGGGCGCAGTGATCAGACCCGCAAGCAGCTGAAAGACCTGGACACCGGCGAGGCTGACGTATCCACCCAACTCGCGTCTGGCCGGAACGGGCGCGGCGACCGAGGCCGCGGTCAAGGACCGCTGGGGAGCGGTGTGCCGCAACCGGCGAGGGGCCGCCTGGCTCCCAGGCGCCGTCCCGATCCCGGCGCTGCTCACGCCCAGTCCACGGTCGGGGGTCCAGACGGCATGGAGACCTAGAGCCGCGTGAGCACGGACCGGGGCGCGAGCCAAGCCGCGGACCAGCCGGCGAGTGCCTTCGCGCTCGGGCGCAGCCCGATTGCGGCTCGCAGGTGAGCCCTGCCCTGCCGCCGCAACCCCAGGCGCAGCAGGCGCGCGCCCGCTAGCTCGTGGTCCCTGGCGAGCCGATTTGAGAGCAGCACTCGGTAGGGATCGAGCCGGGGATCCTGGAGCATCCGAGACCGGCAGCCAATCGCGGCCAGGCAGCCGGCGAGGTCGCCGGACTCCGTCACGCTGTCCGAATGCTCACGGTAATACAGCA
>Ga0116216_10000283_pt1 | contig 45727 bp, 52 predicted proteins | sample Sb_taG_11_FD_89696 | JGI IMG/M metagenome (GOLD analysis project Ga0116216, IMG submission 89696) | Peat soil microbial communities from Weissenstadt, Germany - Sb_50d_3_AS metaG | ecosystem: Environmental > Terrestrial > Soil > Wetlands > Peat | place: Germany: Weissenstadt | collected 2010-09-21
CGTGTGGGCGCTGCGGACTCGGGGCGCCTCCACGGTTGGCCTGCGAGGGCCTCGTCCGGTCAGCAATGAGGCCACGGCACCGGCCGACCGCAGGGGCGTCGGTGCGCCACGGCCGCCTGCCGCGGGCTTACCTCCGATTTGCCGACGGCCTTCCGGGCCGTCAATCGGAGGTCGGTGATCTACGGGCTGGGGGAACTCGCTGGGATCGGGTTCGGGATCAAGGGCGACTTCAACCGCGCCGGCGGCCACGTGAACGGGGCGACGACAATGAGGCTGGGCTAAGGCCGGGGACGGCGCCGTCGGGGGCCGTTGACCGCTTGGCTGGCGACCCAGTTCGCGATCTCCGGGCGAAGCCAGAGTTTCACGCGGCCTTTGCCGAGATCTATGACAGGACAGCATTCGCCGGTAGACGACCCTCATCCACCGACCGCTGCCCCGACCTTACAAGCAGGGGGTCACTGGTTCGAGTCCAGTACCGCCCACTGGCAAATCGGCTGCAGCATTCCTCAGGGCCGTGCTCCCGTGCCGGCTCGCCGCGCGGCGGGTTTCGGCGATGGCGCGCCCAGCAGCTCCGCCACGCCACGTTCGATGGCGCGGCAGAGCACGCCGATATCGGGGGCGGTGTCGCGATCGCCGGTGACGCCGAAGTTGATCCCGCCGTCGTAAGAGAAGATCGCGACGCCTACCCGCACGTGGCCTCCCAAAGGGACGAACGGAAACGCCTCAAGCATCCGCCGTTGCGCGAGATACAACGGGTACTGCGGACCGGGGACGTTGGTGGTGACGGTGTTAACGCTGCTCTGCGGCAGCCGCGTTGCCACCCTCCCTCCGAGCGCCAGCAGCATCGCGGGGGCAAACCCGCCGAGCGCAGTCAGCCGCTCCGCCGCGACCGCCTGACCCGAGTGCTTGAGATGCTGCATCTGCTCGTGCAGGGAATGCACTCGCTCGACGGGATCCTCGAGCCCGACCGGCAGCTCCGCGAACATCGCCGACACCTTGTTGTCAAAGGTCCCGTGCGCATCATCGGCGCGGACCGACACCGGCACGAGCGTGCGGAGAACGCGTCCCTCCACGGTATCGCCGCGACTGAGCAGGAGCTCCCGGAAGCCACCGGTGATCACGGCGAGCACGACATCGTTGATCGTGCCACCGTGAAGCCCGCGGATCTGCTTGATGTCCACCAACCGCGCCCTCGCCCAGTCCCACCGTCGGTGCGGGCCGATCGGACCGTTGAGCGTACTGGAAGGGTTGGGGCTCAGAAGCGTCCGCAGATTCGCGAAACCGCGGGCGACGTCGACGGTCTGTCGAGCAACGCGGCGCGGACCGCGCACGGTCGACAGCACGGTCCGCAACCCGTCGAACGGATTGGCCGCACGCTGCGCCAGCGCGTAGGTCAGCAGCGCGGCCGAGCTCGGTTCGGGGGCTGGCTCCCAGCCATCGTCGACCGCGGCCGCCGCCGCGCGCTCCTTGCTGAGGATCACGGTCATCAGGTCCGTCCCCGAGACCCCGTCGACCATGCAATGGTGCACCTTTGAGATCACCGCCCAACGGCCGTCGTCGAGCCCCTCCGCGACCCACATCTCCCAGAGCGGCTTTGCGCGATCCAGCTGCTGGGACATAACCCGCCCGACCAGGTTGCGCAATTCATCGTCGCCACCGGGCGCCGGAAGTGCCGTACGCCGCACGTGGTACTCGAGGTTGAAATGTGGATCGTCCACCCACGCCGGGCGGCCGAGCGCGAGCGGCACGAACCGGACCTTCTGCCGATATCGAGGGACCTGCGGCAACCGGGCGGCAACCGCTGACTGCACCTCTCCCGGACCCGGCGCAGGGCCCTCGAAGATGCCCACCGATCCGATGTGCATGTGCGTCACGGCGTCCTCGACGTCCAGAAACAACGCGTCGAGCGCGCTCATCATCTCCATTTCGCAACCCTCCTCCGCTGGTCAGCCGGTCGGCTGGTGGGAAACATAGGCTTCGCTCCGCGAAACGCCGCCTCTGACCGACATCCCGGTGGGACACTTTTCAACTGGCCTGACACTGGGCCACACGGTAGGGGACCAAGACCGCAGGGGCTTGTGCAACTCGTTTTGGCGGAGCGCTAAATACCTACTGGGACTCGTTGTGGCTAGCCAGGATTCGTTGCAGCTCTCGTGCCGCCTCGGCGCGCTCCCTGGCTTGCTCGGCATCGGCTCGTTCCTGCTCAGCCGTCGCACGGTAGCTCGCTTCCCGCTCGCTGTTGCGCTCGGCCGCCCAGGCTTGTAGTTCGGTCAAGAACTCAGCGCTTGTGACAACGGAATCCTGCTCCCCGGCGTCGAAGTCGCGCTGTGCGAGCTGTTCGCAGCGCAGGCGATCGCCGTCAAACCAGCGATCGTAAAGCGTCACCCGCACGATTCCATCGTCGCGCTCCTCTGTCTGCACGAAGCATCCCAGTGTTCCTTGGTTGCCGTGCTCGGCCGTGCGTTCCAGCTGCGCGGCGTAGGCCTCCATGTCGGCCAGCTCGAGCAGCGGTTTGAAGGTTCGATGCTGAAGCACGACCGCGTCGCGACGGGAGTGAGGAAGCAAGTGCTCGAGCATTCCGTGAGGCGCTGAGAATCGAACAAGGGCGACGTCCGTGTAGCCCGGTCCACCCACGTCGCGGATCACGCTGTATTGGTAGCGGCCGCCTGTTTCAGCCATCTCCAGCCCGTATTCTCCGTGCTAGGGCGAGCCTGGCGTTCCGCCGGCAGGGTCTGCAGCTGCCTCCTCGGCCTGCTCGCGCGCGCGCTGAGCGGCGCGCGCTTCCTCGGTTGCGGCGCCGGCTCGGCGGCGCGCCTCCTCGGCCTCTTGCTGGCGGTCGGTGGCCGTGAGCTCTAACTCGTCTGCGCGGCGCCGAGCCTGCTCGGCCTCGTCGTTCCGACGCGCCAGGAGGCTGGCGCTAACCAGCGGGCCGCTCGACGGGCAGCGCACCCCGAACAGGGCGCATACCGCGGCGCACTGCTCGGTGGTGAGCTCGTCCCCGACCGTGACGTCTGGCGCTCCGCCGAGCTGCTCGCCGCTGAACGGAAGGCGAACGTAGTCACGGCTCACCGCCGCGTCGGAGAGCGGCGCTAGCTTGACCTGATGGCCGAGCCTTCCGTGTTTGATCGAGATCAGCACGGGCTCCTGCCCGGCAGCGTCGTAGTACACCTCCTGCAAACGGCCAACCTTCTCGCCGGCGCTGTCCAGAACATCCTGCCCGCGCCAGCTTTCGATCCCCTCAACTGTGGGCACGGCTCCTCCTATTCGTATCGGACGATGGTCACGATCGCGTCCGTGCGTCGATGGGAATCCCCGACCGGGCTGGTCGGCGGAACCGGGAATGTCGTGGCCTTCGCAGCTGGTGGCTGCAGGCCGTTCGGGAGGCACGAGCCACCCGGATCATGAACGGACAATACTGCGCCGGTGGCGGCCGAAAAGCCCGCAAGACCATTGCGCCGGACGGCCACGCTCGATCTCAAGCCGACGCAGCCGTTCGCGTTCGACTCGACGTTCCACAAGCCCGATCACTTCCCGTCGCAGGACAACGCCTGGGAGCCGGGCGTGCGCTGGCAGACGATGCGTTTCCAGGGGCGCCTCCTGGGCTTGCGGATCGAGGACGCGGGTCCCCGCGTGCAGGTCGCCGTGTGGGCGGACGCCAGCCTTCCGCGGCGATTCCTGGCCGCGCTGGCGGAGGAGTTGGAGTGGAGGTCGAACCTTCGGCTCGACCTCGCGGATTTCGAGCGCCGCGCCCGCCGTGACCGGGAGCTCGCGACGGTCGTGCGGCGCTGGCGGGGGATGCGGCCGATGCACCCGGGCTCGCTCTACGAATACCTGGTAATCGCGATCGTCCTCCAGAACGCGACCGTCCGCCGCTCGGTGCAGATGCTGCAGGCGCTGTTTGAGGGCTATGGGACGCTGGTGCGCTTCGATCGCCGCGAGCTCTACGGCTATTGGGACCCCGCCACACTGGCGGGCACGACAGAGCAGGAGCTCCGCGCGCTGAAGGTCGGCTACCGGGCCAAGTCGTTGCTCAAAGTGAGTGCAGCAATCGCCGCCGGCGAGGTCGACCCGACCCAGCTTCGCGAGGCGAGCGTGGAGGCGCAACGGGCGGGGCTGCTATCGCTATTCGGGGTCGGGCCGGCGTCGGTTGGCTTGATCCTCGTCGACGTCTTCCACGCCTTCGACGAGCTCTCGCACATCTCTCCCTGGGAGCAGGGGATCTACTCGCGCCTGCTACTTGGCTTGCCGGTCGACGATCCGGCGCCGGTGCCGGTCCTGCTCGAACGGATCGCCCGCTGGTCGCCGTGGCGGACGCTCGCCTTGCACTACCTGTGGGAGGACCTCTTCTGGCGACACCAGGAGCAGCCGATCGACTGGCTCACGCCGCTCATCCGCCTGTGACCGATTGTCATGAAGCTCGTGCCAGATGTTCCGAGGCGGCATGAACCCCGAGACCTCAGAACAAGCTGTTACCTACGCACAGGCATCTGCGTTGAACTGATAGGGCTCAAGTGATCGATCCCTCCTGGCCTTAAGGAGGTACAGCGCCCCCGCACCAACCGCCACGCCCACCGCTATCAACAGCACCGTTCGCTTGCGTTGAGGCGCCTGTACCAGCCCTAGCTCGCGAGCCAACTCAGGCCCGTAGACGACCAGCACAAACACGATGTCACCGATCGTCCGGGCCGTGTCGCCGAGTGGGTCGACCTGCCTACGCACACGGCGCTTGACGATCATGTTGCCGGCAGGGCGCGCCGCGCGGAGTGTCGCTCGCCGGAGCATCGGGTGGCGAGCCGCCAGCTTCGCCCCCTTGACGCCGGCTCTCGCCTTGGTCTTCTTGCTAACCATCGCCTCGCAGTGTGACGCAGGTCGTGCCGCAGTGCACGCGGTGCCGCGTCCCACAGACCCGCGCCCGCCGCGGGACCGCCTGTTAGCTTTGTTCCGATGTGGCGCGCCGTCCTGCTGATCGTCGCGTGCTGTCTCGCCGGATGTGGCTCGTCGAAGGTGCTGGACGGCACCAGCAGCACAACGGCAATTACGGCCGCGCAGGCCCGGCCCCAGGCGATCGAGCCGGCCGCGGGCCAACAGGCGCCGATCGTCTCGCCGAGCGACCCTGTGGGCGACATTCATGCCCACCCGCCGCCTCTGTCCCAGGTCAGGGCGGAGTTGAAACTCGAGCTGGTCGCCGCGCGCGTGACGAGCAACACGTACATCGATCCCCTGCAATATGTGACGGTCTGGGAGCGAACCGACCAGGGCGTGGACGCGCAGATGCCGATCGGGGCGCCGATCCTGGCGCCGGGTGCGGTCAAGATCCTCGCGATCGAACCGGACTGGTACGCGGGTCAGCCGTTGGTGTACTGGGAGCTGCTCGACGGTCCGGATGCCGGACGGGTCCAGTACGTCGCGGAGCAGATCACCGACATCGCGCGTCCCGGCAGCATCCTCCAGCAAGGACAGGTGATCGCCCGCTACGCCAAGTCGGGGACCGCGATTGAGTACGGCTGGTCGACCCCTAACGGGATCACGCTCGCGGTGGCGACGACCGGATACGAGGAGGGCGAGATCACCCCGGCGGGCCGGTCGATGCGGGCGTGGCTGAATAGCCTCGGCGCGAACGCCGGGCCCAACACCTGATCGCTATAGGCTGGCGGCCCATCGACCGCGAGGAGACATCGTGCCGCCGAAGATTCCGCTTCCAACTGACGACGAGCTCGAGCCCGGCCAGCGTGAGATTCTCGCCAATCTTCCGCCCCTCAATGTGTTCCGCATGGTCGCCGGCGCGCGCCGCGCCGTCCGGCCGTTCCTGGGGCTCGGGGCAGCGGTGTTGAACGGGGCCCTCGACGCCCGCCGCCGCGAGATAGCCATCCTGAGGGTCGCGCACGCGACCAACGCCCGTTATGAGTGGGTGCAGCACGAGCAGCTCGGCCGCAACGTGGGCGTCACCGACGCCGAGATCGAGGCGATCCGCACCGAAGAGCCCGTCTCGAGCCTCGACGAGGAGTGCAACCTGATCTGCCGGGTTACGGACGAGGTGAGCCGGGACGTGCGACTCTCGGACGATGCGCTCGGGCAGATCGTGGACCGCTACGGTCCACGGGAGGCGAGCGAGCTGATCCTGCTCGTCGCCTACTACAACATGGTCAGCCGGTTTCTCGAGTCGACCCGTGTGGAGGTCGAGGGCGAGCCGTTGCTCACAGGACGGACGCCGAGCTCGATCGGTCAGCGAGCGAGCGACGGAGAGACCTCAAGATGAGGCTCGACGGGAAGGTCGGGATCGTCGTCGGAGCTGGTCAGTCGCCCGGCGAGACGACCGGCACAGGGCGAGCCGCGGCGATCACCTTCGCGCGCGAAGGGGCGAAGCTGCTGCTTGCCGACCGCGACCTGGACTCCGCCCTCCAGACGGCGAAGATGATCACCGACGAGGGGGGCAGGGCCGAGTGCGTGGCGGCCGACTGGACAGACGCGGCAGATTGCAGGGCCATGGCTGCCGCATGCGTCGAGGCCTTCGGCAGGATCGACTTCGTCCAGAACAACGTCGGCATCGGCACGGGTGACGATGCCCCGCTGAAGCTCGCCGAGGAGGGCTTCGAGCGGATCATGGAGGTGAACCTCAAAGGCTGCCTGCTGTCGTGCCAGGCGGTCGTGCCGGTGATGCGTGAACAAGGCTCGGGGTCGATCGTGAACATCTCCTCGATCGCGGCGGTGGCGGCGTCGATCCAGCTCACCGCCTACAAGATCTCGAAGGCCGGGATCAACGCGCTCGGCCACTCACTGGCGATGGAGAACGCCCGGTATGGGGTGCGCGTGAATACGATCATGCCCGGACTGCTGGACACGCCGATGGCGATCGACGCCTGGGCGGCAAAGCTCCAGATTCCACGGGACGAGATCCGCGCGCAGCGCGACGCGCTGGTGCCGCTCGGCGGCAAGATGGGCACGGGTTGGGATGTCGCTTACGCCAGCGTGTTCCTGCACTCCGACGAGGCGGGGTTCATCACCGGCGCCGTGCTCCCGGTCGACGGCGGCCAACTGGGGCGGGTCGGCCTCTAGCCCCGGCGGGCCGCGGGAGAGGTCGGGATCACCGGAGCGTCGCGCTCAGGCCCGGGCTGGGTCGTTCTGTGGGAGCACGTCGCACGCCCACTCCGTTCGTTTCCAATCGGGAATCGGGGTCTGCACTTCGGCGTGCGGCACGAACCGCGACCGCTCCACGAGCGCCATTCGATGGATGTAGCGCGGGCAGTTCGGGAACACCTGGGTCGCGCGGACGCGAACGACGAACTGGGCCCCGGCGTAGTGGTCGATCAGCTCGTCGTGTTCGTCGATCGTCGCGACGCCGTTGAGCCGCAGCCGCGACGGGCGAACGGACACGAAGTCGATGAACAGCATCCCGACGTGGGGGTTTTCGAGGAGGTTGCCCATCGACAGGTACATCCCGTTGCCGTCGTAGTTCGGGAACGCGACGGTGTGCTCGTCGAGCACCCGGACGAAGCCCGGATCGCCGCCCTTGTACGAGCACTGGGGCCGACCCTCGGCATCGGCCGTGGCGAGGAAGAACATGTCCATCCGTTCGATGACCGCGCGGTCGGCGGCATCGATCACGGCCCTCGACAGGAACTTCTCGTCGAGTCGGTCGGCGAGCCGCCGGGTGTCGAAGCGGTCCTGCAGGCTTCGGGAGCCGGCGTGGTAGGGCGAGCTCACTCCGTGGCCCCGCGGAGATCGGCCATCTCGGGCGCGAGGATGTCCTCGCGGCTGTAGTGCCCGACGGAGTCGAACCACCGCTTGGCGTGCAGTCCCCGGCGCAGATCGCAGTCCGCGACGACGATTCCCTCCTCGTCGTAGAGAGGGCCGCCGATCACCTCGCCCCACGTCGGCTCGATCACGGCGGCACCGCCCCGGCCGAACGACTCCTTGTCGGCCGGGAGCGGCACTGGGAAGTCGTCGGGGAAGGCCGCCGACGGGATGAACTGCGGGACCGAGACGACGAACGCGCCCGACTCGATCGCGATGTGGCGCATCGACGCGAGCCACACGTCGCTGTCGTCGGCCGTCGGGGCGACCCAGATCTGCGGTCCGCCGCGATAGACCGCATAGCGGGCCAGCGGCATCCGGTTCTCCCAGCAGATCAGGCCGCCGACCCGCACGTCGTCGGCGTTGACGACCGCGAGGTCGTCACCGGCGCCGATCCCGTGGAAGACGCGCTCCTGCTGGGTGGGCATGATCTTGCGGTGGCGCCCGAGCAGGCCCTCCGGCCCGATGTGGACCATCGTGTTGTAGAGCGTGCCCGGTCGTTCGGACTCGCGCTCGTTGACCCCGATCACGCAGAACAGCTCACGCGCGCGGCAGACGTCGACGAGCCGATCCAGCAGCGGCCCGGGGACGTCGACCGAGTTCGCCCACATCCGCTCCCACAGCTCGTCCCAGCCTCCGAAGCTGGTCGCACCCCGCGCCCATGCGTTCGACGGATAAAGGGGGATGAAGGTCTCGGGCAGCACGGCGAGCTGGGCGCCGCGATCCGCCGCCGCGTGAAGCAACCGCTCCGCCTTCTGAACGCAGCCATCAGCGTCGAGGATCACCGGCGTCGCCTGAATCGCGGCGACGCGCACGGTCCGGAACGCCGTCATCGGCGAGCACCCGTCCACGGGCCGGCGAGGCTCACGCCCACTCCATCGGTTGGTAGCCACTGGTCGTGGGGGCGGACATGATCAGCACCGAGGCTGGGTCGGAGTGCTCGTTGCGCACCGTTCGCCGGTGCGAGGGGTCGAGCCGTGCGAACGTCCCGGCCGGGGCCGCGTGGTCCTCGCCGTCGATCACCAGCGTCGGCGAGCCCGAGATCACGTAGAACAGCTCTTCCTGGTCGCGCGATGTCTCGTCGTGCTCCGGGATCGATTCGCCCTGGGGGATCTCGACGAGGTTCACCCCGAACGCCTGGCAGGCGAGCGAGCGGCGAACCAGTGCCCAGTTGCCCGTCCGCTCGAGCTCCTCGCGGTGCGCGATCGTGTAGCCATCTGCCCGTTCCATGCTCCCTCCTGCTCCCGGCCCCGAAAACCGTTGCGCTCGACTGCGGAGCCTGCTCGGTAACTCGTCTCAGCATTTCTATCTACTAGTAGGTAAGCTGTCAAGCGTCCGCCGCCAAAAGAAGAGGGAGAACACGGCGCCTTGAGGGCCCCAAAGGACAAGCGGGACACGGCCGAACGGATCCTCGACATCGCGGAGGAACTCCTGCGGACGCGCGGGTTCAACGCGTTCAGCTACGCCGATGTAGCGGCCGAGCTCGGTATCACCAAGGCGAGCCTCCACTACCACTTCCCGGGAAAGGGCGAGCTCGGGCAGGCGCTGGTCAGCCGCTACTCGCTGCGGTTCGCCGAGGCGCTCGCGGAGATCGACACCGAGACCGACGATGCGTCGGCGAAGCTCGCCGCCTACGCAGACCTGTACGCCAACGCGCTTCGCGGGCACGGCATGTGCCTGTGCGGGATGCTGGCGGCCGAGTACGAAACACTGCCGCCGGCGATGCGCGAGTCAGTCCTCGCCTTCTTCGACGAGAACGAGGTGTGGCTGGCGGGCGTGCTCGAGCGGGGACGCTCCGATGACAGGTTGGAGTTCGAGCGATCCCCCAGCGACACGGCGCGGATGATCATCAGCACGCTGGAGGGCGCGATGCTCGTCGCCCGACCCTACGGCGAGCTCAGTCGCTTCCAGGCCACGGCCACGGCGCTGCTGGCCGGCCTCGCAGCTCCGGGAGCCCGCTAGCCAGCCATCTCGGCCTTTTGCGTTTCCCAAGGGCCGGCTAAGAAGGTTCTTGGGATCGGGACCGATGAGTTCCGTTCGCTGTGCAAGTCTGTACCTCCGTGCCGGTTGTTCGCGTTCACGGTCCGCTGCAGAAACTCGCCGGAGGCACACCGGAGCACTCGGTGAGCGGCGATTGCGTGTCCGCGCTGCTGCGAGCGCTGGAGCATGAGCATCCGGCGCTTGCCGGCTGGGTCCTCGACGAACGAGGAACGATCCGCCGGCATATCAACTTGTACGTAAACGGCGAGCGCGCGAGCGGCGACACCCCAGTGGAGCAGGGGGACCGAGTCGAGGTACTGCCGGCGATCTCAGGAGGCTGACGTGACCGAACTGCTGGTCGGAACGAAGAAGGGGTTGTTCGTCCTCGATGGCGCCCATGAGTCGGGGTTCGACGTGACTGCGCGCGCCTTCGCCGGCGAGCCCGTCGAATACGCGATGCGGGACGAGCGCACCGGCAGATTGTTCGCGGCCGTCAACTCGCCCATCTACGGTCCGAAGATCTGGTACTCCGACGATCCGGGAGGCGAGTGGACCCAGGCCAGCGGTGTGGCGCTGCCCGAGGGCCAGGACGCCGCGCTCGTGCGCATCTGGGTCGTGGTGGCCGGCGAGGAGGATGGTCTGCTCTACGCCGGCGGCGATCCGGGCGTGCTGTTCGAGAGCCGCGACGGAGGCAAGAGCTGGGAGCTCAATGGCGCCCTGTGGGAGGAGCCCACGCGCGATTCCTGGCAGCCCGGCGGTGGCGGTCTGTGCCTGCACTCGATCGTCCCCTGGCCGGGGGATCCCAGCCGACTGCTGATCGCCGTCTCGGCCGCTGGGGTGTGGCTGACCGATGACGGTGGACGTTCATGGCGGCAGGGGAACCGAGGGCTCGCGGCTCGCTACGAGCCTGAGGAGGTGCAGGAGACCACGCTGGCGCTCTGCGTTCACCACATCGAGCGCTCGCCGAAGCGGCCCGAGCGGTTGTTCATGCAGTTCCACGGCGGGGTCTACCGCTCCGATGATGCGGGCGACAGCTGGGTGGAGATCGGCGAAGGGCTCGTGTCCGATTTCGGATTCCCCCTTGCGGTCGACCCCGATGATCCCGACTGTGCGTTCGTGATCCCCCTCCAAGCCGATGTCGATCGTGTGACGCCCGAGGGCCGGGTCCGCGTGTTCGAGACCCGCGACGGGGGCGCCACCTGGACCAGCCGGGTGAGCGGCCTGCCGCAGCGGCACGCCTACCTGACTGTGCTGCGCCTCGCCTTCGATCAGGCCAAGAGCGATTCCAGGCTGGAGTTGTACTTCGGTGCCACCTCGGGCGAGGTGTTCGGGTCCCGCGACGCCGGCGCGAACTGGGCCAGCGTCGCCGCGCAGCTCCCGCCGGTCTACTCGCTTAAGGCCGTGGCGTAGCCGCTCGCGGCCAGCCTGGCGGACTACCGCCGTCGCGGCCGAAGGCGTGCGCGGGTGAACGCGTTATAGATCTCGACCAGGGCCTGGCGCTGGCGTCCGGTGAGGTCGGGGTCCTCCCGGATCGCCTCGACCACCTTGCTCGGTCCGTCCGAGTCCTTGCGCATCCCCGCCTGCTCGTAGAGCGTGTCGGCGGGTACGTGCAGCACGTCAGCGATCGACTGCACCACGTGTTCCGACGGCGCCCGCAAGCCACGCTCGATCTGTGACAGGTAGGGGTTGGAAATCCCGACGAGCTGAGCGAACCGGCGCATCGACACATCCGACAGCTCGCGCTGGCGGCGGATGAATTCCCCCAGCGAGGGGCCACTCTCGTCCGGCACAGCCCAAGCATACGCGTGGCTCTGGGGTGAGGGTGGGTCCTTCCTCTGGGGTGAGGGTGGGTCCTGGTATACACGCGCGGCGAGTGCAGACCGCTTGCGGGCCGCATCCGCGCGTGCTATAGGCAGTCGAGGGCCGGTCTCGGGAAAGCCAGAGGTCAGTTTCGTTGCGTACGCTTCGCTCCAGCCATCCGCGCAGGTTGACTCGCAGTGGAAGCGGGCCGTTGGGGATTCGGCTCGAGGGTTCCGCGCGGCGGAGGGGACTCCGAGCTGGTCCGTCGGCTGGCTTTGCCGGGCACACGACACGGCGGCGGGTACCGGCGGCGTGGTGGGGTGTGCTGGCCGCCGTCCTGCTGTTCGCCGGCGCCGCGTACCTCGCCGTGGCCCTGTTGCGAACGCTTCCGGGTGCGACGGTCTCGACGTCCTTGTTGCACGACAGGTTCCGCGGACGTCCTCCACTGCTCGCGTGGCCGCGGCACGGAGAGGCCGCGGTCGGCATCCAAGGGGTGGCCCCGATCGGGAGCCACGGGTCAAACGACCCGACGCCGATCGCCAGCGTCGCCAAGGTGATGACGGCCTACGTCGTCCTGCGCGATCACCGCCTACGCGGCGGCGGCGCGAGCGGGCCGGACATCACGGTCAACAGCGGCGACGTCGGGGTTTACCGGACCGACCTGGCCGCTGGACAGTCGGTGGTGCTCGTCCGTGCCGGCGAGCGGATCACCGAGCGCCAGGCGCTCGAGGGCCTGCTGCTGCCCTCGGGGAACAACCTCGCCGAGCTGCTGGCCAGATGGGACGCCGGCAGCCAGGCAGCGTTCGTGGCCAAGATGAACGCCCAGGCGCGGACGCTCGGCATGAGCCACACCCACTACGCGGACGCCAGCGGGGTGAGCGTCCGCACGGTGAGCACGGCGAGCGACCAGCTGCGCGTGGCGATGCGGGCGCTCGAGCTCCCTGCGTTCGCGCAGATCGTGGCGATGCCCCAGGCGACGCTGCCGGTCGCCGGGCGTCAGTACAACCTCGACGGTCTGCTCGGCAAGGACGGGATCGTCGGGATCAAGACCGGGTCCACCTCGCAGGCCGGAGGATGCTTCATGTTCGCCGCCCACGAGCAGCTTGGCGGCCGCCCCGTGACGGTCGTCGGGACCGTGCTCGATCAGCGACCGAGCGGCGGGCAGCCCACCATCATCGCCGCCGCATTCAGCGCCAGCACGGCGCTGCTCGCGAGCGTCCGTCCCGTCCTTGCGACCCGCGAGATCGTCCGTCGCCACACGACCGTCGGCTGGGTCGATACGCCGTGGTCAACCCGGGACCCGGTCGCGGCCACGCGTCCTGTGCGGCTGGTCGGCTGGCCGGGACTGCGGATCCACGAAACGATCGTGACCGCGCCGCATCTCGCCGCTCCGCTGAGCGCCGGCGAGACCGTCGGCACCGCCGTCCTGGCTGCCGGCGATGAGCGAGAAACGGTCCGGCTTGTGGCCACGCGCCCGCTCCCGCAGGCATCGACGGCGTGGCGCGTCAGCCACCCGTAGCCACACGACAGCGAGCCTGAAGCCAAAGGCCGGTCGCCGGGCTATCCTCGCGGGGCGGTCGTAGGACGGTTATGAGCTTTCACGATCCCCAGTCCCGGCGCCTCGAGCGGGCCCGTCAGCGGCGGGCACGGACACGGCGCCGGCGCGCAGCCGCCGTCATCTCGTTTGCCGTGGTGATCGGCGCGATCGTCGCCGTGGCCGCCGCCGTCGGAACGGGGCAGGGACAGGGAGCGCGACAGAAGCAAGCGACCACGACCGGAGCTCGGCACGGCGCGAGGCATCGCAGGGCGGCGGCGCGCCTCGGGTCGACGGCCGCCTCGCTGCCGCGCGGCACCGGCGTCCCCGGCACCCTCAGCGTCCCGATCCTGATGTATCACGTGATCAACGCGCCGCCGGCGGGAGCGCCGTTCCCGGGCCTGTATGTCCAGCCCGACGAATTCTCCGCCCAGATGCGCGCGCTGAAGGCTGCCGGCTGGCACGCGGTCACCCTCGATCAGCTGCGGGCGAACTGGACCCGCGGCGTACCACTCGGACCGGGCAAGCCGATCGTTCTGACCTTCGACAACGGTTACGAGTCTCAGTACACGAACGCACTGCCGGTGCTCAAGCAGCTCGGCTGGGTCGCGGACGAGAACATCCAGCTCGCCGGGCTGCCGCCGTCCCAAGGAGGTCTCACCAACGACCAGGTCAAGGGCCTGATCGCGGCCGGCTGGGAGCTCGACACCCAGGGGATCAGCCACGCCGATCTGGTCACGCTCGATCCCTCTGGGCTCCACTACCAGATCGCCACCGCTCGCCAGATCCTGCGCAGCCGCTACGGCGTGCCGGTGAACTGGTTCTGCTATCCGTCGGGCCACTACAACCCGACGGTGATCGACGCCGTCAAGGCAGCTGGGTTCGTCGGCTCCACCACCGTGGAGCCAGGCTGGGCGAGCCCCCGCATCGATCCCTTCCGCCTGCCGCGCCTCCGCGTCCTCGGCGGCACCAGCCCCTCCGACCTGCTGTCACAGATCAGCTCGGCGCAGGGTGATGGGTCGCCGCCGTCGAGCTACGGAACGTGACGGGGTGGCGGCGAAGTGCTCTCGGTGGTGGCGGATGCCGCGAGGATGACCGCCTGACCGATCATGGGATAGAGACCCCCGATGGCCGCGTCCTCCAGGTCCTCGAGCGTGGCGACCCGACGGGTCGGCCGGTGCTCGTGCACAGCGGGACGCCAAACTCGCGGCTACTGTTCGACCGCGATGTCGCGCGGGCCGAGCGTCAACGGATCCGCCTGATCTCCTACGACCGCCCGGGTTACGGTGGCTCGACCGTGCGTACGGGACGTTCGGTGGGTGACTGTGCGGAGGACGTGCGCACGATCGCGAAGGCACTCGGCATCGAGCGTCTCGGCGTGTGGGGGATATCGGGAGGAGGACCGCACGCGATCGCGTGTGCGGCATTGCTGTCCGACCTGGTACCCGTGGTTGCCGTGCTGGCCTCTCCCGCGCCGTGGGGCGCCCCGGGCGCTGACGACGCTGCTCTCACCCGTCGACGCCGAGGCGCTCACGCCCGACGTGGCGGAGTACTTCATCGCCTGCGCGCGCTCTGGCCTCGCGCCCGGCTCCGATGGCTGGTGGGATGACGAGGTCGCGTTCCTTAACCCGTGGGGCTTCGAGCTCGGGGAGATCCGCACGCCCGTGCTTCTGTACCACGGTCGCCAGGATCGCTTCGTCCCATTCGCTCAGGGGGAGTGGCTCGTCGGCCACATCCCCGGCGTGCGCGCGGAGCTCACCGACGATGACGGGCATATCACGCTGACGGAGCGCCACCTCGACGCGATCCACGCCTGGCTGCTGGAGCACATGGATTAGCCACGCCGGCGCCGTCCCCGGTCACAATTCGGTGGACGGGGATATGTAGTGATGATGGTCCTGAATGCTGGGCGCGAGCGTTGGTCGGATCGAGAACTGCTCTCGGCCATTGCCGAGCGTGACGGCGACGCGTTCACCGTCTTCTACCGGCGCCACCTGCCCGGCACGGTCGCCTACCTGCTGCGTGAGACGCGCGATCGGGAGGCCGTCGCCGACCTCACCGCCGAGGTGTTCGCCGCGATCATGCTTGCCGCCCACCGTTACCGGCCTGAGAAAGACACCGCGGCTCCTTGGGTGCTCGGGATCGCGCGCAACACGTTGGGCGCGAGCCGCCGGCGGGGACGGGTAGAGGCCAGGGCGAGGCACCGCCTGGGCTTCGAACCGCTCGAGCTCGAGGACTCCGACCTGGAGCGCACCGAGCAGCTGGCCGGGGAGGGCAGCGGCAGGGCGAGCGAGTTGGTCGAGTCGCTTCCGGGCGACGAGCGGCACGCGGTCAAGGCCAGGATCGTCGATGAACGCACCTATGGCGAGATCGCCTCAGAGCTCCACTGCTCGGAGCTCGTCATCCGCAAGCGGGTCAGCCGTGGGCTTGCCCGCCTGCGCGAAGGGATGGGGGGAGCCTGATGATCGATTACTACGATCGGCTCGAAAGCCAGCTCGCGCACCTCACTGCGCGCGGTGCCCACGGCCGGGCGCGGACGTGGCGGCCGACCGTGCCGCGGGTCAGGCTCGGGCTGGTCGCGGTCGTCGCGGCGGTGCTGCTTGTGGTGGCGGTGGGCGCGGTGCTGTTGAGTGCGGGCACCAGCCACCGTCCCTCGCACCAGGTGACGACGGTCAGGCACGGGCCGCCCGCGGTCCACAACTACTACCCAGGGGCGCTGCCCCCGCCGTCCGGTCCGCTGGTGTGCAACGCCGATCTAGAGCCACCGGGTACCCCTCCTGGCATCCAACGGGCCCGCCACGGCATGGTCTTCGCCTACGATAAGCCTCCCACTGGGTCCGAGTTCACGATCACCGCCACCGGCCTGAAGCCGACCGCGGGGGGAGATGTCTACGCCGTCTGGGCCCTACCGGCCGTGTCGCTTCCGTCGGGTGGCTACCAGGTGATCAAACCCGAGAGCCCCCAGCTTCTTGGCGTCATCAGACCCGGGGTCGGCAGCAGCGGCAAGCTGGCGGCTCAGGGCGTCGCCCCCGGGAACATTCCTCCGGTCCTGGAGCTCGTGCTCACGCTCCAGCCGCATGGGTCTGTCGAGCGGCCCGGAGGGATCGTGCTCTCCGGGTTCGCGCCGCTGTGATGACGTCTGAGATGTCGCCCTGATGCCGTGGCCGAGCGCCGCCGACTACGCGACGATCAAGACCGCCGTCAGCGTCCGCGCTGACGCGGTGTTCCATGAGAGCGATTGGCGCCGGAAAGCGTTCGCGGCCTCGCTCGCGGCGCGGACGTTGCTGACGGTCCGGGTGGCGCCGGGGCCGTGCGCCGAGTACGTGACCGAGCTGTACGGAACTCTGCGCGACCTGATGGACGCATACGCTGGGGAGAACTGGCGGCCACTGGTCCGTCTGGTCTTCCGCCAGCCGCCACTGGCGAGCGTGTGCCTCGGTCCCCGGTATCGCCTCACGGACGGCCCGGGCGCGGCGTAGCCGCAGCTACGCCGTCGCCTCCTGCGCCGCCAGCGGTGAGAGCCGGTCGGCCCACGGCTGCGCGGCCTCGAGCTGAGCGGCGAGCGACAGCAACGTCGGCTCGGACACCGGACGGCCCACGACCTGGACGGTGAGCGGCAGCTCATCGGGGCCCTGGTAGAGGGGAACGGTCATCGCCGGCTGGCCGGTGACGTTCCAGATCGCGGTGTAGGGCGTGAACACGGCGGAGGCGCCGAAGTCGGCCATCGGGTCCGCCGAGCAGGCGTCGATCTCGCCGATCGCGACGGGCCGCTGCCCGAGGGACGGGGTCAGCATCGCGTCGAACTCGCCGAACTGGGCGACAATCCTCCGGGCCGCCGCCTGGAGGCCCACGATCGCGCCCTGGAGCTCGACGGAATTCGTGTTCATCCCCTGCTGGTACAGCGTCCAGCTGAGCGGCTCGACGCTCGTCTCGGTGGGCTCGGCACCGGCCAGCAGCGCGGTCAGCATCACCGAGCCGGCGACGGTCGCGGCCCACAACACCGTGAACAGCGGCAGCAGCTCGGGCAGCTCGAGCGACGGCCCCTCGACGATCTCGTGGCCGAGCGCGGACAGCAGCTGAGCGGCATCCTCGGCTCCCTGCACGCACACAGGATCGATCTCCGAACCGATTGGCGAGCCCGTGTAGAGCGCGATCCGAAGCCGGTCCGGCTCGCGGTTAGCCGCGGCAGCGAACGGCTCGTCGGGGGGCGGCGCCCACGTCGAGTCGCCGGGGACGTAGCCGGCCAGGAGGTCGAGCATCGCAGCCGAGTCGGCGACGGACCGTGTCAGCACCCCGTCGGTGGCCAGGAAATGATCTCCGAGCGCGGGCGCCGGCGAGATCCGTCCGCGGCTCGGTTTGAGCCCGAACAGCCCGCAGCAGGCGGACGGAATGCGGATCGATCCGCCGCCGTCGGATCCGTGGGCCAGCGGCACCATTCCGGATGCGACCGCCGCGGCGGCGCCGCCGGACGAGCCGCCCGGCGTGCGCTCGAGATCCCAGGGATTGCGCGACGGCCCGTTCAGACGCGGTTCGGTCACCGGCAGGATCCCGAACTCGGGAGAGTTCGTGACGCCGACGATCACGAATCCGGCGTCACGGATCCGCGCGACCACGTTGTGGTCGAACTCGGCGATCGCGCCATCTGCGAGCAGCTCGGAGCAGTTGGTCTGACGAAAGCCCTTGATCGGCGTGAACAGATCCTTGATCGCAATCGGCACGCCCGCGAACGGACGCGGGTCGCCGGGCGCAATTTGGTCCGTGTCCGCCAACGCACGGTCGGCATCCACGGCGGTGAACGCGTTGACCTGCGGGTTGAGCTCCTCGATCCGCTCAAGCACGCCCTCGGTGAGCTCGCGCGAGGAGACCTCGCCGTCGCGGATCAGTCCCGCCAGCTCCGTCGCGGAACGGGTGAGCAGATCGGAAATTTCGGCCACTGTCGTCTCCTTGATCGATGAGCCCCCCGGCTTCGCCCGCAGCTGGTCAACAGCCTACTGTCACAGACGCGCCGGCTACCTCGTCAAAGCATGTGCCAACGGCGAAAGGAGTGGAAATGAAAGTGTTTGTCGCAGGCGCCACGGGAGTGATGGGCCGGCAGCTTGTGCCGCGCCTGGTGGCCGCGGGTCACAAAGTGGTGGGCATGACGCGGACCGAGTCCAAGCGAGCGACGCTGTCCGAGCTCGGCGCTACGCCGGTCGTGGCCGACGGGCTCGAGGCCGACCAGGTCGCGACGGCGGTGGCGGAGGCGCAGCCCGACGTGATCGTCCACCAGCTGACCGCGATCAGTTCACTCGACCTGCGCCACTTCGACCGGGACTTCGCGCTGACCAACCGTCTGAGGACCGACGGCACCGATCACCTGCTGTCTGCCGCCCACGCCGTCGGAGTGCGTAGGTTCATCGCGCAGAGCTATACGAGCTGGCCCTACGCCCGGACCGGAGGCCCGGTCAAGAGCGAGGAGGACCCACTCGATCCGACCCCGGCGCGTGAGATGCGGGAGTCGCTGTCGGCGATCCGCCACCTCGAAACCGCGGTGACGGGCGCCGACTGGACGGGCGGGATCGTGCTTCGGTACGGCGCGTTCTACGGCCCGGGCACGTCGATGTCGTCAGATGGCGAGCAGTTCGAGATGATCCGCAAGCGCAAGTTCCCGGTCGTGGGCGGCGGCGCCGGCGTGTGGTCGTTCGTGCACATCGCGGACGCCGCCGAAGCGACGGTGGCAGCGGTCGAGCGCGGCGAGCGCGGGATCTACAACGTCGTCGACGACGACCCGGCGCCGGTCGCCGAATGGTTGCCAGCGCTGGCGCAGACGCTGGGCGCGCCGAAGCCGTGGCGGGTGCCGCGGTTCGTTGGCCGGCTGTTCGCCGGCGAGGCCGGCGTGGTGATGATGACCGACTCGCGGGGCGCGTCGAACGCCAAGGCGAAGCGCGAGTTCGGTTGGAAGCCTCGCCACCCGAGCTGGCGGGAGGGGTTCGCCGCGTGAGCCGGTGGCGGATCTGAAGGTCCTGCTCCGGTCCGTAAGACCGCAGCCGTAGGGAATTTCAGTCAGGCAGCGGGCGATTCCGGCCGATAACGGGTTGTAGCTCGGATGACTCGTTTCTTGATTCAGGCCGCTGCGGCGCTGACCGTGGTGATCGCAATCGCCGGCTGTGGTTCGTCGGGAGGGAACTCCGCCGCTCTGCCGGCCGGCCGGCCGCAGGTGGTTGAACCCGCTGCCGGCGTTCAGGCGGTGGTGGTGGATCCGGCTGCCGATCTCGTCGGCAACGTCAACGAGCACGCTCCCTCGTTGACGCAGGTCAAGGAGGAACTGAACGCGCTCAACATGTGCGGCGGCGTTCCCAGCGGCGGCAACGGGCAGCCGCTGTTCGAGTCAGACGGCCCCGGATTTGTTGCCGACCCCGGTACGCAGCAGACCGAGGGACAGCTGCCGCTGATCACCGCCGACCTCAACGCTCTGGGCCATGCCCTTGGCGTCACCATCTACGGGATCAGCGGCTACCGCAGCCCCGCTCACAGCGTCGCCGTCGGCGGCTACGCCACCGACCCGCACACGAAGGGCGAGGCCGAGGATATCGGCGTGGACAGCCTGCTGCGCTCGAGCGCGGCCCGGATCAGCGAGGCCGAGCTCGCGAAGTTCGGCCTCTACCGGCCGTTCGACCCCTCGGACAATGCAGACAACACCGAGGTCAACCACGTCCAGTTGCTTCCGAGCAGCGGCCCGCTGTCGCTCTCGAAGGCCACGGCCACCTGGAATCTGGACCCGGCGTGCTGATCGCGTGCACGGTGCGGACCTCGTCCGCGAGCGGGCCGCCGAGGACGATGAACCCCCGGTCGACCAGGTCATCCATGAACGCAGCGTGAGCGGAGAAGCCGGACTGCTCTCGCAGCGGCAGCGATGGGTCCCACTGAGGCCCGGACCGGCGCAGCACCACGTGAAAAATCGCCACGCCCGCTTTCTACCAGAGCCGTTCCAGACGGAGCGCAACACCTGATCGGGCCACCGCCCTCGTTCGTTCAGTAAGGGACGCGTTGGGCCGATTAGGGAGCTATGGGACGGATTGGTCACGCTTTCGCAGCGGTGCGTGCCGCCGGGCCGGCGACCGCCTTACCGAGGGCGGTGCGGGTCGCGCTGCGCGCGAGCGCGTTCCTGGGTGTCGCTGCGCTCGTGTTCCACGTCGCCCATGGCCAGTTCGGGCTAGGCGGCCACGGGCTGGACGACTTCACGTACAACTGGGTGTACGACGGGCTGATCATCGGCAGTGCGCTGTCGTGCCTGACCCGCGGCGCGCTGGTCCGTAAGGAGCGTCTGGCGTGGCTGATGCTCGGTGCCGGGCTGGCGCTCGACGCCACCGGCGAGGTCTACTACACGTTGGCGTTCGGCGACTCCGGCAGCCCACCGATCCCCTCGCTCGCCGACCTCTTCTACCTGCTCTATTACGTCTGCGCTTACGCCGGGCTCGTGCTGCTCGTGCGCGCCCGGATCGAGCGGTTCAGCGCCAGCACGTGGCTGGACGGCGGGATCGCCGCGATGACCGCGGCGGCGATCATCGCCGCCGTGGCGTTTGAGCCGATCGCCCACGCCGCGACGCAGGGCGACGCGGCGGCGATCGCGACGAACTTTGCCTATCCGGTCGGAGACCTGATCCTGCTGGTGATGGTCGTGGCCGCGCTCGGGCTGTCGGGCTGGAGGCCCGGGCGGGCGTGGCTGCTGCTGGCGATCGGCCTGGCGCTGTCCGCGATTGCCGACACGGCCTATCTGGACCAGTCGGCGAACGACACCTACGTTGTCGGCGGCCTGCTCGATTCGCTGTGGATGGCCTCGGCGCTGGCGATCGGCCTGGCGGCGTGGCAGCGACCGCCGGCCAAGCACGCGTTCCGGATCGAGGGCCGCCGGCTGATGGTCGTGCCGACGGCGTGTGCGATCGCATCGCTGGGGGTCCTGCTCTACGGCGGCGTCCACCACGTAAGCGTGGTGGCCCTCGCGCTCGCCGGGGCCGCCGTCATGGCGGTGTTCGTACGGGCGACGTGGACCTTCCACGAGAACGCTGTGCTGCTCGAGTCCTCACGCCGCGACGCCCAGACCGATGCGTTGACCGGGCTGGGGAATCGGCGGGCGATGAGCGCCGCGCTCGAGCGGTATCTGGCCGGCACGCTGGCGGCCGCGCCGTCGGTTCTGGTGATGTTCGACCTCGACGGCTTCAAGCTCTACAACGACCGTTTCGGCCACATCGCCGGCGACTCATTGCTGGCACTCCTCGGACTCCGCCTGCGCGAGTCCGTCGGCGAGGCGGGGGCGGCGTACCGGCTCGGCGGGGATGAGTTCTGCGTGCTCCTGGACTGCAATGCGGCCGAGGCCGACCGCTACATCGCGGCGGCCGTCGAGGCGCTCTGCGCCGAGGGGGACGGGTTCTCCGTCGGGACGTCCTACGGACGGGTAGAGATCCCGACCGAGGCGGGCACGAGCACCGCCGCGCTGCGGCTGGCGGACGACCGGATGTACGCGCAGAAGGGTGGCCGTCGTGGCTCGGCCCGGCAACAGACCCACGATGTGCTGCTCGGAGTCCTGCGCGAACGCGAGCCGAAACTGCACCACCATCTGCGCGAGGTCGGCCGGCTGGCGATGCTCGTCGGCCGCCGCCTGCAGATGGACGATGAGCAGCTCGACGAATTGCGCCGCGCCGCCGAGCTGCACGACATCGGCAAGGCCGCGGTGCCCGACGCGATCCTCAACAAGCCGGGCCGTTTGGAGCCGCACGAGTGGGCCTTCATGGCGCGTCACACGCTGGTCGGCGAGCGGATCCTGCTCGCCGCCCCGGCGCTGGCGCCGGTCGCCGGGATCGTGCGCTCGAGCCACGAGCGCTGGGACGGCGACGGTTACCCTGATCGGATCGCCGGCGAGCGAATCCCGCTCGGTTCCCGGATCGTCCATGTGTGCGACGCGTTCGACGCGATGACCAGCGAGCGTCCGTACGCCCCCGCGGTCAGCCCGGAAGAGGCGATCGCCGAGCTCGAACGCAACGGCGGGACGCAGTTCGATGCCGACGTCGTCAGCGCGTTCATCGCCGCGTGGCGCGAGCACACGGGCGAGCTGGAGTACGGTGGCGAAGGCGAGGCGGTCGCGGTCCTCGCCTAGCGCTCAGCGCGCGGACTTCTTCGCCCGGCGCTTCCTGCCGTGCTTCTTGTGAGTCGGGTGCTTCTTGCGCTTCTTGTGGTGCTTGCGCTTCCTGTGGTGCTTCTTGTGGGTCTTCTTGGTCGTGCTCTGTTGCCCCAGCTGCTGCTGGAGCGTGGACAGGAAGGTCTTCGCGGCGGTCACCGCATTGGCCGTGGTCGTTCCCGCCGTATACGGCTCGTCGGCGGCGATGCCGGCGGCGAACGCGGCTCCGGCGGGGGTGTTGTAGAGCTCGAAGGCGCTGTCGAACGCGTCCCCGCAGCCCCAGCAATACGCCTCGACGTCGACGATCCCCGGGTCGACCCCCAGCTCTGCCGTGACCTCCCTGGTGTAGAGCTCCCGGTTGGCCTCGGTCGTCCCCTGCCACGTGCCGGGCGTGCCGTTCCACCCGTACTCGTTGATGTAAATCGGAGCGTCCACCGTGGACGCATCGAGCGAGACGTCGTAGGCGACGGCCTCCATCGTGTCCGCGGCGTTGTCGCGATACGGATGGATCGCCACCCCGTCGACGTTGCCGCGCAGGCTGGGCTGATCCGCCATCAGCGTCGGTAGCGATGTCGACGCATTGACCAATCCGCCGATGATCACCGAGGCCGTCGGATCGACCGCGTGGATCGCCGCGCGCGTGTACAGGTACATCTGGGCGTACTCGACCAGGTTCGTGCTGGGCTGCCAGAACATGTTCATATCGGGCTCGTTCCAGACCTCGAACACCTGCACGGGCTCCTGATGGACCCCCGGATGCTGCTGCCAGAACGTCCCGCCCTGCCCGTAGCGGCGCGCGAAGGCCTGGGCATAGGCCGCGTAGTCGCCGACATACGCCGGCGCCACGCCAGGATTCTCGCCGCCGCCCGAGTCGGCGGCCCACCACGTCGCGTAGTCGACGATCGCCTGCCAGCGCAGGCCGGCATTGCTGAGCGCCGTCGCGACCTTGTCGTCGTAGGTCCAGTCGTAGGTATGCACTCCGTTCACCGGCGGCTCGGGTTCGCCGGTTGCCCAGAACGTGTCGGTACGAGCCACAGTGGCGCCGGTCGCGCGCAGCGCCGTGAGCGCCGCCGTCTCGTAGCTCGGCCATGCGGCCTGCGGTGGGAACAGCGCCCCGACGTTGGCCCCGAACGTCACAGCCTCGGCTGGAGCCGGAAGGGCGGCGGCGGCGGACATCGCGAGGGTCAGGCCAGCCGCCACTAAAAATCGCTGAATCATCTTGACGGGACTCACGCACAACCCCCTAACCTGCTGTCCAAGCCCAGCCCCAATCAGTCAGACAATCCGGTTCTGACCGCTCGAGGATCCAACGACGACCGGCCGGTAGCTTAGTCAGAACCGACTGAGTTCGCCAGTCGGAACTCTGACCCAACGCCTAGGTATTCAGCGGTCGTAGCGGGCGATCGTGCGGGGCGACAGTGTGGTCAGGATCGCGCGCTGGGCGCCTACGGTCGGTTCCGCCCGTACAGATCGTGCGCCCGGACCCACTCCTCGGAGACGACCGCCGACCCGAGAGACAGCTCGCCACAGAGGACGGTGGCGGCGACGATCTCCGCGAACTTGTGGACCTTGCCAGCGCCGTAGCAGCCGAGCATCTCGAGGCACTCCCGCTGGGTGGAAAGTCCGGTTCCGCCGCCGTAGGTGCCGACGATCAGCGACGGGATCGTGACCGAGTAGTAATAGTCGCCGCCGTGGCGCAACTCGGCGAACACGTACGCCGCGGAGGACTCGGCGACGTTGGCGACGTCCTGCCCGGTGGCGATGAACAGCGCGGTGATCCCGTTGGCCGAGTGGGCGCCGTTGTTGTTCACGCCCGACATGAACCCGCCGAGGTTCGAGACCTGGCGGGCGCGGAACATCAGCTCGGTGTTCGAGCGCATCACCTGGCGGAACAGCTCGTCGGGGATCGTCGCTTCGGCGACGACGCGCTTGCCGCGGGTGTGGAGCATGTTGACCTGTGAGCTCTTCTTGTCGGTGGCGAAATTCGACTCCAGGAAGAAGTGCTCGATCGCCGGGTGGTGCTCGACTATCCACCGGCATGCCGCCTCGGTCGCCTTGCCCGTGAGGTTCTGGCCGGCCGCGTCGCCGGTCGTGTAGTTGAAGCGGGTGAACAGCATCCGGCTCGCGGAGTACTGCTCGATGTCCTGGAGTCGCCCGATGCGGGTTGTGGCCTCGGCGGCAGCCTTGATCTGGTCGAAGTGCTCGGTCAGCCACCGAATGAGTAGGCGGTTACATGCGTCAGCGATGCCCCGGTCCGTTCGCGGACGAACTCGGCCCGCCGCGCCGCCGCCTCGCGCGTGTAGTCGTTCTCGCGGTTCCGCGGGACCGGCACGCGGTGCCGGGACATGGTCGTGGACATTGCTGCTCCTCTCGCCGGTATGTATGCGCAACATACCCAGGCGAGGCGGTGGGATCCCGGGGCAGCAAAAAGGGCCGGATCCGCATACCTGCGGTCCGGCCCCTCATATTCCGTCCCCGGCGAGCTAGCTCGCTGCGCGTGCGCGTGAGCGGGGCGTCACGCGTGTGCTGTCGGTGCGCGTCCGGCTGTTCGTGCTCGCGCGCTTGCTGGTGATGCGGGACCGGCTGGCGGTGCTCCGGGTGCTCGCCCGGCGGGACCGCGACCGGCGTTTTGTCGTCGTCGCGCGCTGCGCCCGGGGCACCTCGCTGCGGACGACATCCTTGACGAGCCGCTTGAGCTCGGCCTCGAGGAACTTCGCCATCCGCTCCTCGTCGCGGCGGATCTGCTTGGCGAGCTGAGCGGTGTCGCGGTCGCCGACCTCGGTCGCGAACGTCTCGATCCGGGTATAGAGGGCGATCTCGACGTGCTCCTCGCGAAGCTCCTCCTGCGCGTTGCGCAGGTGGGTCTCGAGCTGGCTCGCGATCGCCGCGCGCGCGGTACCGACCTGGCCCTTGACCGTGGCGACGGCCTTGCCGGCGGCCTCGCCCAAGGCGCTCGGGACGCCCGGGATTGCGGCGGACGACGTGCCGCCGAGCTGCTTGATCCTCGCGGCAACCTGGCGCTTGTGCTGCTTGGTCTCAGTGAGGTGCGACCGCAGGCGCTTCTTGTACGCCTGCTTCTCGGTCAGCGCGATGTGGGCGGTGAGGTCCGTCTCGAGCTCGGCTTCCTTGGCGTGTGCTTCGCTCAGCCATTGCACGAGTTTGGTGTCGCGTTCGTTCAGTGTCCGGGCCGTGGCCATGGATTACTCCTTTCTCTTTCGTCTCAGTTGGGCGCGTTGTCGCGGGCGGCGAGTTGGCGCTCGACCGCGGACAGCACGGTTTGGCGCCCGCGATGGGCGCTCTCGTAAAGGTTGACCGCGGCCAGCTCGGCGGCCTCGACGGCGCGGCCGGTCACCGAGAGGACGCGATTGAGCACCTCCTCGCTGCTGCGCAGTACGAACGACGCCGTGCAGGCGCTCAGCCGCAACGGCAGCGTGATCAGTTGCCCCATCATCTCGTCTTGTACTACCCACGCCGCGCTAACCAAACCTCGAACCGGTGTGACCGTGTCCGGTCGCCCGAAATCGCTTAGGGTGGTGCGCTGCGGGGAAAAATGGAGCGCAGAGCGTGAGGAGGAAACAATCGTAAGTCTGGACCCCAGGGCGTATCTCGCGGACGCGGGGCGCCTGGCCGAGCGCCTCGGCGATGAGGCCTACTTTGCGGCACTGTGCGTGCGCAGCGGGATGGTCGGGCCCGGGATGCCACACCGCGTCGCCCAGCTGCTACTCGGCTTTGAGCGTTTTGGGCTGCTCGCCGGGGCGGTCGTGGCGGGAGGAATCCGGCACGGCGATCGACCCGTGATGATCGACGAGCGTGGCGAGCTCAGCTATAAGCAGCTCGACGAGCGCACCAACGCGCTCGCCAATGCCTGGCACGAGCATGGACTCGAGCCGGGCGAGGGCGTCGCGATCCTCGTACGTAACCACCGCGGGTTCCTCGAAACAGTGTTCGCGGCCGCAAAGTGTGGCGCCCGCATCATCCTGCTCAACACGTCATTCGCCGGCCCGCAGATTCGGGAGGTCGCCGAGCGCGAGGAGACGCACCTGCTCGTGTTCGACGACGAGTACGAGGAGATGCTGGGCGACGTCGAACTGCCCCGTGGCCGATGGCGCGCCTGGACGGAGGAGGGCTCCTCCTCCGGGGACCCAAGCCTCGACGAGGCGATCGAGGGCGCGGACACGAAGGCCCCGCCGAAGCCCGGGACCGCGCCTCGGATCACGATCCTCACCAGCGGCACGACCGGGACCCCGAAGGGGGCGCCGCGGTCAGAGCCGCGATCGTTGGGGCTGATCGGCGGACTGCTGAGCAAGGTCCCGTTCAAGGCGCGCGAGGTGACCGAGCTGTGCGCACCGATGTTCCACTCGCTCGGGTTCGCGCAGGCGATGGTCGGCATCGGCCTCGGCTCGACGCTCGTCGTCCGGCGACGGTTCGACCCCGAGACGACGCTCGACAGCCTGCAGGAGCACCGAGCGACGGCGATGGTGGTGGTGCCGGTGATGCTCCGGCGGATGGTCGATCTCGGCGATGAGGCTTTCGAGAAGCGGGACCTCTCGCAGCTGCGGATCATCTTCGTCAGCGGGTCGGCGCTGGGCGTCGACCTCACGAAGAGGGCGACCGAGCTGTTCGGACCGGTGATCTACAACCTGTACGGCTCGACCGAGGTCGCGTACGGGACGATCGCCACGCCCGAGGACCAGAAGGCCGACCCGGCCTCGGTCGGCAAGGTCGTGCGCGGGTCGGTAGTAAAGATCCTCGACGACGACGGACACGAGCTGCCGGCGGGACAGAGCGGCCGGATCTTCGTCGGCAACCTTTCCCAGTTCGAGGGCTACACCGGCGGCGACAGCAAGGAGTCGGTCGGCGGCCTGATCTCGTCGGGCGACGTCGGCCACTTCGACGACAACGCGCGGTTGTTCATCGACGGCCGTGACGACGAGATGATCGTGTCCGGCGGCGAGAACGTGTTCCCAGCCGAGGTCGAGGAGCTGCTGGCCAGCCACGAGAAGATCCAGGAGGCCGCCGCGGTCGGCGTCGAGGACGACAAGTTCGGCCAGCGGCTGAAGGCGTACGTCGTGGTGCGCGGCGACTCCAAGCTGAGCGAGGACGAGATCAAGGCGTACGTGAAGGACAACCTCGCCAACTACAAGGTGCCGCGGGACGTGGTCTTCCTCGATGAACTGCCGCGGAACCCGACGGGTAAGGTCCTCAAGGGCGAGCTCGAGGAGATGGGGAACAGCGACTCCGGCGAGGACGAAGCGGCCGCGGAGACGGAGACCTCGGGCTCCGAGCGCTGAGCCGGGCGCCCGGTGGCCACGCGCCGGCCGGGAGCCCGGCCGGGCTGAGCGCGGTCGAGGACCGGGCTGTTGCCGTGCAGTGCCGCAAGGCGGGGCTGCCCGTCGGCTAGGCGGTCCGCGCCAGAAAGCTCAGCGTCCGCCGCCAGGCGTCCTCCGAGGCGTCCGCATAGTCCTTGAACCGCCTGTCGAAGAACGAGTGCGGGGCGCCGTGATAGACGTGGATCTCGTGGTCCACTCCGGCTTCGCCGAGCAGCCGGTCGAAGCGGCGGACCTGGTCGACCGGGATCGCCTTGTCCTCCTCGCCGAACAGCCCGAGCAGTGGGCAGCGGATGTCCGCGGTGCGGTCGAGCGGAGCGGGCATCTCGTAGCGAGACGGCTCTAGCGGGCCGTAGAACCCGACGACCGATGAGAGGCCGAGCTCGGCGCTCATCGAGGCGAGGAACGAGTGCAGCCCACCGAGGCAGAACCCGACGGTGGCGATCGCCGCGGCGCCGGTCCGTCCCTGGAGCGCATGGCCGGCGGCGGCGATGTCGTGCTGGACCTGGGGCACCCGGAGCTGTTGCACATGCGGCATGTACTCGAAATCCTGGTCCCGCGGTCCGAGGCCCGCGGTCCGGCCGAAGTAGTCGATCGCGATCGCGTGGTGACCGGCCTCGGCGAAGCGCTCGGCGAGCTCGGTGTAGAACGGGTAGAGCCCGCGAACGTCAGGGAGGATCACGACGCCCGGTGAGTGTCGCTCCGGAGACTCGGCCAGTGACGCCGAGAACCGGGTTCCGTCGGAGCTGCGGAGTTCCACCAACTCGGCGGCGGCTCCGCCGGCGATCGGAGGCAGCAACAGATCGGCCGGTGGGGCCGGCGGGCGGGCGTCGTAGGCGAAGCACATGCCGCGGACTCTATCCCGGCGGGCGTACGCCACCGCTCATCGGTAGGCTCGGCCGTGTTCGATGACCGACCCCGCCACGTTCCGCGCGCAGTACCCGGTATTGGAGCGAGTCGCGTACATGAACGCCGGCACCGAAGGCCCCGTTCCCAGGCAGGCGGCCGAGGCGGTCCGTCGCCGGATCGATCGGGACGTCGCCCAGGGGCGTTGCGGTCCCTCGTACTTCGACGAGGTGATGGAGATGGCGCAGCAGCTCCGATCGGGCTACGCCGGGGTGCTCGGATGCGCGTCCGAGGAGGTTGCGCTGACGGGCTCGACGACCGACGGCGTCAACACCGTCGTCGCCGGGCTCGACCTGCGCCCCGGAGATGAGATCCTGACCTCCGACGAGGAGCATCCCGGTTTGCTGGCGCCGCTCGGCCGGGCCCGGCGACGCCACGGGGTCTCGATCCGGGTGGTCCCGTTCAGCGAGCTCGCCGGCGAGGCGAAACCGACGACGCGGCTTGTTGCGTGCTCGCACGTGTCGTGGGTCAGCGGGCGGGTGATGGACACTGGCGCGCTGGCGAGCACAGGCGTGCCGGTCCTGCTCGACGCCGCGCAGTCGATCGGCGCGGTGCCCGCCGACGTCCGGAGCCTGGGGTGTGACTTCTACGCCGCGTCGGGTCAGAAGTGGCTGTGCGGACCGGAGGGGAGCGGGTGCCTGTACGTGCGACCGGACCGGCTGGATGACCTGTTGGTGCCGTGGCCCGGCTACAGCTCGGTGGCGGATCCCGAGAATCCGCTCGAGTTCGAGCAGGCCGAGGGGACCAAGCGACTCGATCACGGCTTCCCGCTGGCGATGCGCAGCGCGTGGGCGCTGGCGGCGCTGGGCGTGTTCGCGGAGGCGGGGTGGGAGTGGGTCCACGAGCGGGCGGCCTCGCTCGCGGCGTCGCTCGCCGACAAGCTCGCGGAGCGTGGGCTCGAGGTCGGCCCGCGGGGGCGCTCGACCCTCGTCTCGTGGAAGGTCGCTGATCCCAAAGCCGACGTCGAGCGGCTGGCGAGCGAAGGCATCATCGTCCGCAGCATTCCGGCGTTCGGGCTCGTCCGCGCGTCGGTGGGCGCGTGGACCTCAGAGGAGGAAGTGGAGCGGCTCGTCGCGGGGTCCGCGCCGTAGCCGCGTCAGGCGGCTAGCAGCCCGACGTCGAGCACCGCGACCAGCCGCGCGAACGTCTCATCGAGGTCCAGGGGGATGCCGAATCCGCCGGCACTCTGGAGGGCGACGAACCCGTGCAGCGCGCTCCGGATGATCCGCGCCGCGTGGATCGCGTCATCGCCGTCGAGCCCATAGCCGCGCAGAACCGCGAGCACGACGCCGACGACCGCGGCCGAGGCGGCGACCGCGTCGGTGTCGTCGGGGTCCGGGGCTTGTTGCAGGGCCTCGTAGGTCCCAGAGTGGGACGTCGCGTAGTCGCGGTAGGCGGCGGCAACCGCGCTCAATGCCTCGGTCCCCGCCCTTCCGGCCGCGGCTTCCTGGAGCTCGGCCGCGAGCTCGCGCGCTCCGCGAATCGCCAGCCGCCGGCGAACGTCCTCGAGCCCGACCACGTGCGCGTACAGCGACGGCGGCCGAACGCCGAGGTCGGCGGCGAGCCGCGCGAGCGTCAGCGACCTCAGTCCCCCGGCGTCCGCGAGCCGCGCGGCGGCCGCGACCACCGTTTCGGGATCGAGACCGGCCCGGGGCATCAGCGCGCGCTGCGCTGCGCCTGCGCGATCGCGTCATCCATTGCCGCGGCCGGGCCGCAGGTCGCAGGGCCGTGACCGACGACGAGGATCGCCGGTTCGAGCTCCCGCAGCGACTGCGCGGAGTCGATGTCCTTGGACCGGTCCCAGGTCGCCATCGTCGCGAACGGGAAGCGGAGATAGAAGTGCGAGGTGACTTGGAGCGAGCCGTAAGAGGTGAACACGTCGCCGCCGATCAGCGTCTTGTCGCGGGTGTCGAGGAACGCGACGTGGCCGGGGGTGTGCCCGGGGCTGGCCACGACCTCGAGGCTGCCGACGCGGTCGCCTCCGTCCAGTCGCGTGTCGGGCGCCGTTTTGACCTTGGGCCAGCTGCCGGGCAGCTTCCCGTCGACGACCTTGTCGCCGGCGAGGATGCGGGCGTCGAGCTCGGGGACGAGAACCTCGACGGAGTCGCCAAGGCGCTCCTTGATGGCGTCGGCCGAACCGATGTGGTCGCCATGGCCGTGCGTCATCGCGACCCGGCGCAGCTCGCCGCCGAGCTCCTTCGCCGCGGCGATCAGATCATCGGCGGCCCCACCCGTCGTCGTGTCGATCAGGGTGAAGCCGTCGTCCTCGCGGACCAGGTATGCATTGACGAACCGCATCCGGGTGAGCTGGGTGATGTTGGGGGTGACGGTGGTGGCGCGCATTTGTTCTCCATCTGTTGCCTAATGAGATTAGGAATCTACCTAATGCACGTAGCAAAGTCAACCGGAAGATCGCAGGGCCGGTAGGGTCGCCCGGGACGGGCCGACCGACCTGGAGGTGAAGCGATGGCTATAAGCGGCAGTTCCACGGCCGAGATCGATGCTCCGCTGGAGCACGTGTGGGCGGTGATCGAGGACGTCGAGTCCGCGCCAGAGTGGCAGGGCGGCCTCAAGGCGATGCGGGGAGTGGAGCGCGACGCGGACGGCCGCGCGACTCTGTGCGAGTCGGAGACCGACGCGAAGGTGCGCACCATTCGCTCGACCATCCGCTTTACGTACAACGGGCCCACGAGGCTCACCTGGAAGCAGGAGAAGGGCGAGCTCAAGTCGGTCGACGGGAGCTGGGAGCTCGAGGATCTCGGCGACGGCCGCACCCGCGCGACCTACTCGATCGACGCCGACCTCGGACGGATGTTGGGAATGGTGATCCGGGGGCCGCTTGTCGGGGTGCTGCGCGACATGCTCGCTGGGGCGCGGGCGGGGGAGCTGAAGAAACAGGCCGAGTCCTGAGGCGGTCTCAGCAGGGTCCGACCGCGTACCCGCTAGTGGCCGACGCCCCTGAGGGCGCCGGCCACTGGAGAGGACGCAATCGCGTCTGTGTTCAGCTGGCGGTGCCGGTGCCGACGTGGCGCGTCGTGCAACCGCTGATCGTCAGGTAGATCGACTGGGCCGCCTGGCTCATCTGCACCTGACCGGGCGCGCCGTGCGTGCCAGTCGGGGAGCCGGAGCCGACGAGGTAGTAGTAGGAGCCCACGGCGAAGCTGACGTTGACGCCGGTCCCGTGGTTGCCGGTCGCGGTCCAGCGGCCCCGGGATCCGGAGCACGACCTCACGTCCGCCGACGCCCGACACCGGTCAGCGACGAGAGGAATTCGGTTGGTCTCTCGTCCCCGCCTGCCACGGCGCATAGCCTCTCAGGTGCGGCGGGCGTATACGGGGTGGGCGGCCGCTCAGGCGGGGGCGGCCTCGGGGTCGGGGCGAACGATCACCGTGTCGGCGACCGCGATGATCTCGTCGGCGGGGAGATCTGCCCGCGAGGCGTGCTCGCGGATCGCCTCGGGACTCGTCGCCTGATAGATGCACACGGTCCCAACCGCGCCGCCGTCCTCTTCCAGCACGCAGGAGCGGATCCAGCGGATGTCGTCAGACATCTCCTCATCGCCGACGGACTTCGATCTGCCCGCTGCCTCCTCGAGCTCTGCCGGCGAGCGCCAACCACTGCGACGAAGGATGACGTAGGTGTCCATCATGACCCCCAGAATGTTGGTTGTGCGGCGACCCTAACGGTCGCCGGTGGCCGCGAGCAAGTCGGCGGGTCGAGATGGTCGACCGCGGCGGCCAGCCTGGAGCCCATCCGTTCCGACGCCTGCCTGGTACGACGAGCGCCGATGCGAGGCGACCGCCGTCCTGTCACATCCGTCCGTCGATTTGTGTCAGGCCCGGACGCCCTGCTCGGCGGCCCGACCTTCGAGGAGTGGCTGGACGTCGCCTTCAGCCCGCCAGCTGCGCCATCGCCTCCTCGGTCGGTCCGCGAGGCACGTTGAAGCGCTCGCCGTGATCGGTCCACGACTGCTTCGAGTCGGACCACACGTCGATCGCCGGTGACACGACCGAGCTGTCGTTGAGCGTGCCGGCCTTGATGAACACGAGGCCCGGGTAGGCGTCTGAGGTCGTGACCAGCTGCGAGCCGCAGTTGGTGCAGAAGTGGCGATGGGCCTCCTTGCCGTGATCGTCGCCGATCGTCTCGAACGTAGACAGCGTCTCGCCGCTGATCTCGATTGCATCCGCCGGCACGATGACGTTCGTCGAGAATGCTGCGCCCGACGACCGCTGGCAGTCGTGGCAGTGGCAGTTGGCGCTGGCGATCGGATCGGTGTCACAGATGTACGTGACGTTTCCGCACAGACAGCTCCCGTCCAGCTTGCCCATTGGCCCCTCCTGTTGGTTGCGTGGTGGTGGTACAGGCCCGCGGCGCCAGCATAACTTGAGTTCATGCCGCGAACGCCTCGATTACCTCGATCGTCGCGGCTGGATCCTCGATCTGCGGGTAGTGACCCAGGCGTGGCAGGCGGGTAAGCGATGCTTCTGGCCGGAGGGCGAGGACGGCCTGGAGCACCGCCTCGGTGCAGACGGGGTCGCGCCCGGCCCAGGCCAGTCCGAGCCGTCCGGGCCAGTCGTGCAGTGCGCCGTGCCAGCGGCCGGCGTAGGTGACGCGCTCGTGGAGGTAGAAGGTCAGGCGGTCGAGGATCCGGTGTCCGCCATCGTGGACGAGCAGTGCCCACTGGTCGGCCGCCTCCGCATCGCTCAGAGGATGCTCCGGGGAGAAGATGCGGGCGAACTGGGCTCTGAACGAGCGTTGGTTCGACAGCCGCGCGGCGATCGGCCCGAGGCGGCTTCGCAACAGCTTCTGCCCGAGCGTGAGGCTGGCGGCCTCGATCACCATGCTGCCGTTGAACAGCAGTACGCCGGCGAGCCCGAACGGCAGCCGCCCCTCGAGATCGCGTGCGAGCAGCTCCGTCGCCACCGAGGTGCCCATGTCGTGGGCAACGACGACCACGGCTTCTGGGCCGACGTAGCGCGCGGCGATCGCCTGCACCAGGTCGGCCTGTCCGAGCAGTGAGTACACGTGCTCGCGCGGCTTGTCCGAGAGGCCGAAGCCGAGGAAGTCGAAGGCGGTCAGGCGTCGGTTTGAGAGCAGGTCGAACGCGTGGCACCAGTCGTAGGAGCTCGACGGGTACCCGTGCAGGAGCAAGATTGGCGGCCCCGCGCCCGGCTGGTCGCGCACGAAGATGTTCCGGCCGCCGAGCTCGACCATCGTGCCGGCCTGCCGCCATGCCTCCACCCTCGGGGTGAGGCCCCCGTTCACAGAGGAAGTTGCGTGCAGGCGATCAGGCGGGAGTCGGCGAGGGCCGCCGCACGGTGGGCGTGAATCTCGAGATAACCGGGGTCGCGAGTCATCTCCAGGAACGCCTGCCGCGAGGGATATTCGACCGCGAGCACCATGTCCCACTCGCCGTCGTGGGGGCCGATCACCGACTCGGGCGCGGCGACGGCCAGCACCACGCGGCCGCCGACGCCATCGAGGAACTTCTGGACCGCGGCGCCGTACCGGCCGTACGCCTCGGCGCCGGTGATCCGGTCAGCGGCGTCGATCCCGTCCGCGCGCTCTTTGAAGCGCAGGAGGTTGATCATGATCACCGGTCCGTGGTTCTCTTCGGCCGAGGCGGCGAGGCGCTCGGACTGCGCCTGGGTTGGTTCGATGCTCACTGCCGGCTCACTCATGCGTGCGAGGGTGCAGCGGGAGGATCAGCGGCGGGCGCGGCTTCTGGTTGAAGTTGAAGTCCTTTCGCAGGTCCCCGAGGCCGGGTGCGTCCTCCCGCACGTCGGGCCGGGGGTCGGGCCGTCCGTCGGTCTTGGGGTTCAGTCGCTGGCCGCCCAGGAAGTCGTCCTCGATGAACTTGGCGAACGCGTCGAAGCTCAGCTGCTGATGGTCGATGTAGCCGCGTCGCGCGTACGGGCTGATCACCAGCCCCGGGACCCTGAAGCCGTAGCCGTTTTGGTCGATCATCGGCGGTCGCACGTGGTCGTAGAACCCTCCCCAGTCATCCCACGCTAGGAAGATGGCTGTGCTCTTCCACTCGCGGCTGCGGCCGATCGCGTTGATCAGGCTCGTCACGTATGCCTGCCCGGCCTTGATCGATGACGGCGGGTGCTCGCTGACGATGCCATTCGGGATCACCCAGGAGACCGCCGGCAGGTGCCCGCTGCGCACGGCGGCGTAGAACCTTCTCGTGTCCTGGATGTTGCCCAGCTGGTTGTCCTCGCGAACAGTGTCGAAGCTCGGCAGCGGGTTCCAGATCCCGGGAGTCCGCGCCGACTGAGGCTGGTAGGGGCAGAACATCTGCGCGTCCTCGCAGTCCGGCTCGGGGCCTTCCTTGATGTAGTAGCCCCAGCTCACGTGGTGGCGGTGCAAGAGGTACGTGAGGTCGGTCCAGGCGTAGTCGGGAGCCGCATGGGGCGGCCCGATGTCGGTCGGCAGACCTGGGTCCTCGATGTTGCTCTTACAGCTGAACGCATCGCCGGGAGTCACACACAGTGCCGACCACTCGGACACTAGGTACAGGTGAGCCGGCAGGCTCCAGGACGCGACCGGCTCGAACATGTGGTCCTGGAGCACGAAGTGGCGCGCGTAGGCCCAGTAGTTCGGGATCTCGCGCTGGTTGTGATAGCCCATCATGTCGACCGTCAGCGTGGCGATGCAGTCCTGGGGATCGAGCGCGTTCTGGCATGACTCGCGGGAGCGGATGAACCCGTCCATGCGGCCGTTGTCGTAGTCGGTGACGAAGGCGGCCGCGTCGTGGGGGCCGCCGTAGTTGATGTCGTCGGGATCGTGATACGGGCGCACGCAACGGTGCCTCAATGGGTCTGGAATGCAGGGCACGTGGCCGGGATTGCCGGCAAGCCCCGGGATCCCGTCCGCACCCGGATAAGTCCCGAAGTAGGAGTCGAACGAGCGGTTCTCCTGCATGATGATCACGATGTGCTTGATTTTGTGAATCCCGCGAGGTCCGTGGGTCGCGCGAGCCGTCTGGACCAGGTGCGGCTCCGCAAGGGCGGTCGTCGCGGGGGCAACCAGCAGCAGCGCCATCGACGCGACTAGCACGCGGAGCGATCGTGTCGGCACCGGGCTCATGATGTGGTCACCGGATTGGATCTGGCGAGGACCCGGCCATTGGAGCTGAGCGCCCGCACCTCGAACGTGGTTGCGTTCCCCGTCACCGCGATCTGCGTCTCGAAGGCTCGATCCGGAACCGATGCGACCGGCCTCAGAGCCGCCCCTGCTCGCGCCACCAGGACCTGCCAGCGCGCGACGTTGCTCGCGCCGTTCCAGCTCACGTGAACCGACACGCGCGTCGGCGAGATCCTGTTTGCGAGGACCGCCGGACGGGTGGTCGGCGTCGCCATCCATGGAGAACTGAACACGCGGTAGCTCCCGTCATCGACCGGCAGGCTAGCGTCGAACAGCAATCGACCCCCTGGCGAGAACTCCGAGAAGTACCGCTCGGAGCCGAAGCCGACGAGCTTGTCGCCATCGGGAAGGGTCTGCATGCTGCCCTCGCTGTCGGCGAGCGTGTCGTCGCCGGGCCTGCGGTACGCGTGGACGAGCGCCGCGGTGTGACGGCGCAGATCGAGCCCGAGGATCAGGCCGCGTGAGGACCGCGCCTCGAACGGCGGCCCTCCTTCGTCGTCGAACAGGCTGATCCGGTTTCCGGGGAGCAGCCGCGCGTCGTGCTGGAAATAGAACCGGCTCCCGCGCTCCATCCGGAAGCTGCTCGCCTTTCCTCCCAGCGTCCACACGAGCCGGCCCGTGGCCTTGTCGACGTCGTAAATGGCCGAGGTGTCGCGGGCGGAGATGAGCAACCGGTCGCTGGGCAGTTGTTCGATCGAGTTGATGTGGTAGGCGTCGAAGTACGGACTGTTTGTCGCCGTCGCGTACGAGTCGGCGACCGGGATGTGCCCGAGTGCATGCCACTCCCATTCGACCAGGCCGGTGCGGACGTCGACCTCCTGGACGATCGAGTCGAGGAATGGCGACAGGGTGCCGGCCGGCGTGCCGGCACGGTGCATCATGATCAGCGACTGAATCGTGAGCAAGGCGTCGCCGGACGGGGTCAGCACGAACTCGTGGAGGTCGGCGGAGTAGCCGTTCCCGGCCCGAACGATTTTGATCGGACGGTACGAGGTGTCGTAGATCATCCCCTCGCCCAGACCGTACGCCGCGATCGTCACCTCACCCTGCCACCAGGTCAAGACCGTCCTTCCGTTGAAGATCTGCGGCCTGAAGTTGGTGGCGACCGTCGGAGCCGGAAGCTGGTCGAACCACACCAGCCTGCCGTGCGGATCGATGATCATCGGGCCGCCGGGGCCAACCGGAGTGATCGAGATCGCGTTGTTGCTGCCTGGATGGACGATCGGGGACGGCAGCGGCGTCAGGAACAGGTCGCCGGCGAGGGACGAGCTCGCCTTGCCGACCCGGATCCGCGGCGGGATGAGCTGCGGCTGGCTGACGAAGTGCTGGAGCTTCGGAGGCTGAATCGTGGGAATGTTGATCACCGGTGGCGTTGGCGCGAGCCGGGCCACGGTGAACGAGAACCGGATCGGCCGGTGGCCCGCGATGCGGATCTCGACCGACACCCGCTCCCCCTGGGTGAGTGGCTTGTCGAGCACGAAGCTCGCGCCGCGATTGCCGGTGTAGGCGCGGAGCGCGCCCGTATGGACGCCGCTCAGTGAGCCGCTGACCCTCACCAACCGGATCCGCCGGGGCGCCGCCCCGAGGATGCTGATCTGGGTCGCCGGCGAGGCATCCAGGGTCCCCGGCTCGGGGGAGATGGTCAGCTGTGGCGTGCTGTGCGCCTGGTGGCCCGTTGCCAGCGCGCCCCCCGGCATGGCGAGTCCGACGATCGTCGTGGCCACGGTCGCGAGCGCGACGACAAGTCGAGAGCGCACGTTCAGCAACGTCACCGTTCGCACTTATAACGGTCTCGTGACAGCATGTCAAACACCGTGTCACAAGTTGGTATGATCGCGCCCGTGCCAACCCAGGCGCAGCGCGTTCGCCACCGCGAGCACCGGGAGACGACCCGGCGCCAAATCCTCGACGCTGCAGACCAGCTGTTGCGCGAGCGTCCCTACCGGGAGCTGACGGTCGACACCGTCATGGCCCAGACGGGTCTCACCCGGACCGCTTTCTACCGCCATTTCGGTGACGTCACCGACCTCGTGCTGCGGCTGTTCGCCGACGTTGGTGAGGAGCTCTACGACGTGGCCGAGCGCTGGGCGGCGAGCGCCGGCGTGGACTACCCGACGCCCGGCCGCGAGGGGCTGGCCGGCGTTGTCGACTTCTACGTTCGGCACGGACCGCTGATGAGGGCGATCGCGGAGGCCGCCGCGACCGACGAGGAGATCGAGCTCGCCTACCGTGGCTCGACCGAGGCGCTCATCGACCTGACTGGCGGGACGCTGGAGCGAATGGTCCGCGACGGCAAGCTCCAGGTACCGGACGCCCGCGCACTGGCTCGTGCCATGACGCTCATGAATAACGCGTACCTGCTCGCCGAGTTCGGGCGCGAGCCCCAGGGCAATCGCGACGTCGCTCTCACCACGCTCGAGACCGTTTGGCTGCGGCTCGCGACGCCGCTACGGAACTCGGGATCAGGAGGTCGGAGTAAAGGTGCGTAGGTTGGGATCCGCAGTGGGTCTGCTGGTACTCGTGGCTGCCCTTGGGCTGATGCCTTCGGCGAGCGCGACGACGTCACATAGTGCTGCGCAGTCGGCCGAGTACCAGCGCGCGTTCGGCCTCGGCCTGCAGGCGTACGTCTACGGGTATCCCCTGCTCGACACCGACCGCGTGTACCTGACGAGCACGAGCGTGAACGTGCCGGACGGCGCCGGCGCCGGCGCCGGCGCCGGGCCGGTCAACCAGTTCAGCAACATCCGCCGGCTCACCAACCCGTCGGACAAGACGGTCGTCGCTCCAAACCACGACACGCTCTACTCGATGGCCTGGCTGGACCTCCGCCGTCAGCCGATCGTCGTCCACATGCCGGTGGTGCGTCGGCGGTTCGTCGTATTCGAGCTCGTCGATCCCTACACCACCAACTTCGCCAACATCGGCTCCGTCGGGCGCCCCGCGGGCAACTACGCCTTAACGCCGCCGAGCTGGCACGGGCGGCTACCCAAGGGCGTGCGCCGGATTCGTTCTCCGTACACGCGCGTGTGGATCATCGGGCGCACGTACATCCGCAACGCGGCCGACACGCCGAACGTCGTCCGGATCCAGAACGAGTACTCGCTCACCCCGCTGAACAAGTGGGGAACGAACTACCGACCTCTGCGGCCGAAACATATCCGCCGCAAGCCGAGGGAGTACACCGTTCCGGGGACCTCCGCCGGCCAGAACCCGCTCGCGTTCTTCGACGCGCTCGGCGACCAGCTGAGGCAGTTCCATCCGCCGGCGCGGGACCATCCGCTCCTCCGGCAGCTCGCGACCGTCGGCATCGGACCCGGAATGCACCCGAGCACGAACACGTCGCTCGACGCCGCAACCCGCCAAGGCCTCGAGGCCGCGGTCGGGGCCGGCCCCGGACAGGTGTCGGCCGACCTTCAGAAGTCGTTCCTATCGATCGCCCCCAAGCACAACGGCTGGCTCGTCGCCCGCACCGGTAGATACGGCACCGACTATGCCGACCGCGCGGTTACGGACAAGGTCGGACTCGGCGCGCCGCTCTCGACGCTGGCGCTGTACCCGTTCACGATCACCGACTCGGACCTGCATCCTCTGACCGGCGCCAACCGGTACGTCGCCCATTTTCCCGCGCACGATCTGCCCTTCCCCGCACGTGCCTTCTGGTCGATGACGATGTACGACTCATCCGGGTTCTTCGTCCCCAACAAGGCGCACATCTATCTGGTCAACAACCGTAGTCCGCTGCACTACAACCGTGACGGATCCTTGGACATCTACATCCAGCCAGATCCTCCACAAAACCCGCTACAACGTCGGGACTGGCTGCCCTCACCCGTCGGCGCGCCATTCCGGCTGATCATGCGGCTGTACAAGCCGATCGATTTGCCCGGGATTATCAGCGGGTCGAGCTGGCAGCCGCCGACCGTGCTGCCATGCCTGGCGTCCGGGGTGACGGCCGCCGGCACGGCGTGCGCGAGCTAGAGACTCTGGGTGGACCGGTCTCCACCCAGATGGTCCTAGGTCTAATTACCGCTGGCGGCGAGACGGCCGCGAGCTTACCCTGACGTGTGATGCAACTGATTTTTTCCGCAACCGGGGACGATGTCGTGCGCTTCACGCTCCCGGCCGGCGAGCCCGAGGAACTGCTGCAAGGCGTTGGTGCGCGTTGTATCGCCGTTGATCCGCGCGATGGCGATCGCATCTACGTTGGCACGTTCGACCGCGGCGTTTTCGCGAGCGATGATGGTGGGGCCACGTGGCGCCAGGACGAGCAGGGACTGGTTGACCGCCGCGTGATGTCGATCGCCGTGTCGCCGTCTCACCAGGAGGGAGGAGTCTCGGTCGTCTACGCCGGCACCGAGCCGAGCAACCTCTACCGCTCGGCAGACGGCGGCCAGTGCTGGCAGCGCCTACCGGCTCTGCGCGAGCTCCCCAGCGAGCCCACCTGGTCATTTCCGCCTCGGCCCTGGACGCATCACGTGCGCACTATCGCGCTGCACCCGACTGACCCCGCGTGGCTGGCGGTCGGGATCGAGCTGGGAGGCGTGATGCGCTCCCTCGACGGGGGCGCCTCCTGGCAGGACCACAACCCGCAGGCGCACAGCGATGCGCACCAGCTGCTGACCCATCCGCTCGCCCCCGCACGGCTCTATGAGGCCGCTGGTCAGGGAATCGCGCGCTCGGACGACCTCGGCGAGAGCTGGCGCCGGATCGACGACGGCCTCGACCGCCACTATGCATGGACCCAGGCACTGGGCCCCGCCGATCCAGACCTCTGGTACGTGGCGCTCAGCCGCTCCCCGTTCGCCGCGCACGGAAACGGCGACGGACAGGCACGTCTATTTCGCTCTCACGGCGATGGCTTCGCCTCGATCGACACCTGGGGCGATACGCCCGAGCTTCGCCGCATGCCGTACTCGATATTGAGTCTGCCCGGAGAGCCCGAACACCTGCTCGTGGCACTCCGTGGCGGAACGCTGCTCCTCACTCGCGACGCCGGCGAGAGCTGGACGCGGCTCGCCGCTCGCCTTCCCGACGCGATCGACCTCGCCGTCGCGAGTGGGTGAGAGGTGAAGCTGCCGGAGGCGGCTGCCTGCAGCCGGTGGACAACACGTGCGCCGGGGGTGGCTTGCGGGCCACCCCCGGCGGCTCCAGTGCTGCTACCTGGACGAGTTTGTGCTGCTGTTGCGGACCGCCGTCGTCGACTGGCCGGCGGAGTGTGTGCCGTCGCCGCCGCCGAACGAATAGCCGGCCGCGCAGTGGGCCCCGGACGGGCACGTCGGCGCCGGCAGCGCCGGCGTCGACGGGAACGCCACGGTGCTGGTCCCGGAAGCCGTCGTGACCTCCGCGTTCGTCGCCGCGACGGTGCCCGGCCACCACGCCAGGTACCAACCGCTGGCGACTGTCGCCTGCACGGAGCTGCCATCGCTGCGTTCGATCGTGACCGCGGTGACGCCCGCTCCGATCCGCCCGTCGACGAGCGTCAACGCGTGACCCGCGGAGTCCCGCGTCCCACCGCCGTCGCGCTCGATCTGACCCGGCGCAACGCTGACAGGCGCCACGGAGGTGGATCTGGACGACATCGAGACCCCGTTGCCGCTGAGGCACAAGTCGCTGGTAGTCGAATCGGCGTAGATCGAGGCCGTGTACGGACCGCGCGAGTCGGTCAGAACCGGGCTTCCGAGATCCTGCCCGCAGGCCTGTGCGGCCTGGGCGAGCTGGCCTGGCGCCGGGCGCGTCGGCGTCGCCTGCCACCCGGCGAACGCCGGTGCGGCGCCCGAGCTGAGCGCGAACACGGCAGTCAGCGCGGCCACGGCGCCCCCGACGCAAACGGCACTGACCGCGGACACGATCCCGAATCGCCGCCGGCGAGGACGGTAGTCGATCGCGCTCAGCCGAGCGATCAAGTCTGGATCGAGCTGCGCGGCGCGCTGTGACAGGGCTTCGCGCAGGTTCTGTTCGAGTTCATCGGGCATTGCGTTCATAGCTCCCGTGTTGGGTTGGGGATTGGTGCGAGTACCTCGCGCAGCCGCGCGAGTCCGCGCGAGGCGTTGCTCTTGACGGTCCCCGGCGAGCAGCCGAGGACCTCAGCCGTCTGGGCCTCGGTCAAGTCGTTGAAGTAGCGCAGGACGAGCACGGCCCGTTGACGTGGCGTCAGGCGGGCGAGCGCCTCGAGCAGCTCGGTACGCGTCTCGAGCCCGACGAGCAGGTCCCGAGCCGGTTCGTCGGCGACCGCCGGCGCCCCATCGAGCTCGCCGCGGCGCCGAGCGCGGCCGCCGGCAGCGTCGAGCGCCAGGTTAACGAGAACCCGCCGGGCGTACGCCCGCGGCTGCGCCATCACTCGCACGCGCGGCCACCGCCGAGCGACCTTGAACAGGCACTCCTGCACGAGATCCTCGGCCTCGCCTCCGTCCCACGTGACCAGGTAGGCCGTCTTCAGCAGTTGCTCGAGGTTGCCGGCGACGAACTCGTTGAAATCGTCCATCACCCCATATAACCCCCGGTGCGCCATAGATGGTTCCCGCACCCACCGGTTGGGCCGCCACCGCTTGACTACGAAGCGCACCGCTGGATCGGGCGGTCCACCGTCGTCGACCGATCGGATCCGCCGAAGCTAACGTGACGAAGGGGCTGGCGACTCCGCAGAGACCGTCGGGCCAATCATCCCACGTAGCTGGCGGCTTCGCTGATACGCAGCTCCGGCTCGATGGCCGTGTCGGGCTCGCGGTCGAGGCCGGTCATCTCCGCTGCTGCCATCGCCGGAACCTGCTGATGAGCCGCGTGGACAACGTCGGCGATCGCAGCGGAGGCGGCGAGCGCATTCTCGAGCAGGCGGTCGCGCTCCTGGTGGGCGGCCTTGCGCTGCGCCTCGAGCTCGCGCACGCGAGCCTCGCTCTCGGCGGTGATCGCAGTGGCCTTGGCCGTGGCGTCGGCGACGAGCCGCTGCGCCTCCTCTTCGGCGGCACGCGCGATCGCCTCCCGCTGGTTGTGGGCCTCGATCAGGACGCCCGCGGTCTCCTCCCCGATCCGCCTCATCTCGTTCGCGACCTCTTCGCGCAACGTCGCTGCAGCCCGTAGCTCGGCGAGCTCGCGGTCAAGCCCGGTGAGCTCGTGCTCGAGCTCGGCGATGTGTTGATCCACAGCGCTGCGGCGGTACCCGCGCAATGACCACGGAAACCTCCGCTGCCGCTGCTCACTCTCCCGGCTTGTGGCGCCGAGGCGCTCGTCAATGTACGCGACCACGACAGCTCCCTTCCTCTTGTCCTGAAGCCGCAGAGTGTTTTCGCGATCGGCGGCCGGATCCCTGTCGTCGTCACGGTACCCCGCCCATCGATGCGGTCGCACCGGTCGTCCCCGGGGTCGGCGGAGGCGCTGACCGGTGCCTCCGCCCCCAGCGGGAGCGCCGGCGGCGCGATGGGACATACGCTGGGTATAGGCTGCTCCTCGACCATGAGCAGGCTGCGCGTGTACCACCGTGTCGGGGCGGGCCGTCCGATTCGCGTCGTGTGGGCGCTCGAGGAGGTCGGTGCCGACTACGAGCTCGTGACGATGAGTGCCGAGGAGGGGCGCCGTGCGGAGCATCGCGGGCGCCATCCGCTCGGTCGGGTGCCGGTGCTCGAGGACGGGCAAGGCCCGATGTTCGAGTCCACCGCGCTCGTCTTCCACGTCGCCGAGCTCTACCCGGAGGCCGGGCTGCTGCCGCCTCCCGCCACACATGAGCGTGCGGTCGTGCAGGGGTGGTCGATCTTCGCGATGACCGAGGTTGAAGCGCCCGCGATCGAGAGCTACCGCCAACGGGAGGCTAACGCCGAGGCATCGGCGAACGCGGCCGCGCGCTGCGCCGACGCGGTCGTCGCGCTCGAGGGCGCGCTGTCGGGGACGCCTCCATACCTCGTCGGCTCCCGGTTCAGTGTGGCCGACATCGTCGCCCGCGGGGTGCTGGACGTCGCTGTCCGCGTCGGCGCGATCGAACCGTCGCCCACGATCGCCGCGTACATGGAGTCACTCGCCGCGCGGCCGGCGCGGCAGCGGGCCTCGTCGAAGCTGGGCTGACGCGGGCCTGTCTGAGCTTGGAACAGGATTCGCGACCCACGCCCACGCCCAGCCTCCGCTGCATTGCGGCCGAGAGCGAAGAACGAGGCGAGCGGGGATTATCTTCCGAGCAGTGCGCAGACTGCCGCGGCCTGGAGCGAGCGCAGTTGCTCAAGTAGGCCGCCCGTCGGCGCGGCTATGTTGAGCGACGTCGTGACCGAACGACGGCCATTCGCCGTTGCCGCGGCCCATTGCACATACCCGGGAAAGTTGCCCGTGTGGCCGTACACGGTGCCACACCGCGTCTGGTACCGGAAGATTGCCAGCCCCGCCGCGTTCCTGCCGGGACCGGGCGGACTTGACGAGCCGGCGACAAAGCGCAGCTGCTGACGGCGCTGCATGCTGCCAAAGAACCGACCGGCGAGATCGGCACGGATGAACGCGCCAAGATCATCCGGGGTGGAGACGATTGCGCCCGATGCCCACGCGCCGCTTGGGCTAAGGAATGTGGTGACGTCTTGCGGCGGCTTACCCGGCTCGACGTCGTAACCGTGTATGAACGGGGTGGGCAACGAGATCCTCCGCATGGGGAATGTCGTCTGCCTCAGTCCCGCCGGCCGGAAGACAAGCGTCGACAGGAGTTGGCCGAACGACCGGCCGGTGACCCGCTGTGCGATCAGGCCAACGACGATGTTGTCGGTGTTCGAGTACTCGTAGCGCGAGCCCGGCGTGAACGTCAGGTCCTTCTTACGCACCCACCCGATGATCTTCATCGGCGCCACGTACCCGCGCGGATTCTCCATGGCCTGCTTCCGGAAACCGTCCGAGTGCGTGTAGTCGGGCAACCCGCTGGTGTGGTTGAGCATCTCGCGGACCGTCACCATCGACCAGTCGTGCGGCATCACTCGTGGAAGCAGCTGCCCGATCGTGTCATCCAGACCGAGCCGGCCCCGTTGCACCAGGCGCAGAGCGACCACTCCAGTGAACGCCTTCGAGATGCTGGCGATCCGCATGTGGTCTCCGGGGCGCGGCGCGCCCGGACGCGTCGCGTCCGCTCGCCCCGCGCGAAGGACGGTCGTTCGACCATGGCGGTAGAGGGTCACGATCGCACCTATCGGTCCGCCCGGCGTAGCAACGAGCCGATCGAGCAGGCCCTGCACGGCCGCGTCCCCCGTGCGACCGCCGTGCGCAGCGCCAACGGCGGTCGGAGGCAGCAGCGTCCCGGCGGCCGCCGTCAACACCAGCCAGGCAAACAGCAAAGCCCGAATAGTCCGGCTCACTCGGACAACATAACGACCTCTGGCGATTTCCGAGACGGCCTGGGCAGGGCAAGACGCGAGTGTTTTCGCTTGGCGATGTTCGGGTTTGGCCCCTGTGGAGCGATGATCAGGTATCGACGAAGCGACCTACCGGGCAGCCCTACCCAAGGTGTACGGCTACCTGCTGCCGCGTTGCGGCAGTGTTGCCGACGCTGAGGACCTGACTGCCGACACCTTCATGGCCGCAGTCGCGGCAGTGAAGCGGCCCGACCCGCCCGCCGTGAGTGTCCCCTGGCTGATCGGCATCGCGCGACACAAGCTCGTCGATCACTGGCGCCGCAGCGAGCGGGAGCGGCGCGGATTCGCTGCCGTGGGACCCGACCAGCCTGACGATCCCTGGGAGGAGCTGCTCGATGCCAGCGCCGCCTACTCGGCCCTGGCGCGGCTGCCGGGTCCGCAGCGCGCGGCGCTGGCTCTTCGCTATTTCGACGGGCTGACCGTGAGCGAGATCGCCGATCAGTTGGACAGGACGGTGCAGGGCACCGAAACGCTGCTGGTCCGCGCCCGGGCGGCGCTGCGGCGGATCTACCGGGAGGAGGCTGCATGACTCGCGATCCACTCGACACGCTGCGGCTGCCGAACGTCCCGATCGAGCCGCGTCCGGCGTTCGCCGACGCGCTGTGGCGGCGGATCGCGGGCGGCGAGCAGGTTGTCCCACAGTCCGCCACTGTCCGATACTTCGTTGCGGACCTCGATAGCGCGCTCGCCTTCTACCGCGACCAGCTCGGCTTCAAGGAGGAGC
>Ga0116216_10000286_pt1 | contig 45538 bp, 44 predicted proteins | sample Sb_taG_11_FD_89696 | JGI IMG/M metagenome (GOLD analysis project Ga0116216, IMG submission 89696) | Peat soil microbial communities from Weissenstadt, Germany - Sb_50d_3_AS metaG | ecosystem: Environmental > Terrestrial > Soil > Wetlands > Peat | place: Germany: Weissenstadt | collected 2010-09-21
GGCGCCTGTTCACCGTCGACGACGGGAACGGGGCGCCAACCTCCGGGAGCGGTTAGACGGCCGCCGCCGCCTCCGCGCGCTCGAACACGATGTCGCCGTCGGCGGCGTCGACGCGGACGGTGTCGCCCGGCGCGAACCGCCCCTCGAGGATCGCCATTGCCAGCGGATCGACGAGCCGCTTCTGGATGACCCGCTTCAGCGGCCGCGCTCCGTACGTCGGGTCGTAGCCGAGGTTCCCCAGCAACGTCCGCGCCGTGTCGGTGAGCTCGATCTCGATGTCGCGCTCGCGGACGCGCTGCACGAGCTGCTCGACCTGAAGATCGACGATCTCCGAGATCTGCTCGCGGGTCAGGGAGTGGAACTCGACGATGTCGTCGAGGCGGTTGATGAACTCGGGCTTGAAGCTGGCCTCGACGCCGGCCCGCAGAGAGCCGCCCACCGCCCCAATGTTCGAGGTCATGATCAGCACGGTGTTCTTGAACGACACGGTGCGGCCCTGGCCGTCGGTCAGGCGGCCGTCGTCCATCACCTGCAGCAGCGTGTTGAACACGTCCGGATGGGCCTTCTCGATCTCGTCCAGCAGCACCACCGAGTAGGGGCGGCGGCGGACGGCCTCGGTCAGCTGACCGCCCTCGTCGTAGCCGACGTATCCGGGCGGCGCGCCGACCAGCCGCGAGACCGAGTGCTTCTCCATGTACTCGGACATGTCGATCCGGATCATCGCGTCCTGGCTGTCGAACATGAACTCGGCCAGCGCGCGCGCCAGCTCGGTCTTGCCGACGCCTGTCGGCCCGAGGAACAGGAACGTCCCGATCGGGCGGTTGGGGTCCTGCAGACCGGCGCGGGAGCGCCGCAGCGCAGCCGAGACCGCCTCGACCGCCTCGTCCTGGCCAATAACGCGCTGATGTAGCCGCTCCTCCATGTGCACGAGCTTCTCGATCTCGCCCTCCATCAGGCGCGAGACGGGAATGCCGGTCCACTTGGCGACGACCTCGGCGACGTCCTCGGCGTCGACATCGTCCTTCAAGAACCTCGGCCCGGCGCCGGCCTCAGCGGCCGCTTCCGCGCTCTCGGCCGCCTCCAGCCGCTTCTCGAGCTCGGGGATCGTCCCGTACTGGAGCTCGGCCGCGCGTCCGAGATCGGCCTCGCGCTGGGCGCGCTCGAGCTCGATCTTCGCCTGGTCGATCTTCTCCCGGACCTCCGAGGTGGCTCCGATCGTGTCCTTCTCGCGCTGCCACTCGGCGTGCATGCCTGCGGAGCGCTCCTTCTCCTCCGCCAGGGTCCGCTCGAGCTGCTCGCGACGCGCCACCGTGCCCGGATCGTCGTCCTCGCCGAGCGACTGAAGCTCGATCTCGAGCTGCATGATGTGGCGGTCGACCTCGTCGATCTCGGTCGGCTTGGAGTCGATCTCCATGCGGATTCGCGACGCCGCCTCGTCGACCAGGTCGATCGCCTTGTCGGGGAGGAAGCGGTCCGCGATGTATCGGTGGCTGAGCGTCGCCGCCGCGACCAGCGCCGAGTCCTGGATCTTCACGTTGTGGTGAACCTGGTAGCGGTCCTTGAGCCCGCGCAGGATCGCGATCGTGTCCTCGACCGTCGGCTCGCCCACGAACACGGGCTGGAAGCGCCGCTCGAGCGCCGGATCCTTCTCGATGTGCTTGCGGTACTCGTCGAGCGTCGTCGCGCCCACCGCGCGCAGCTCTCCGCGCGCGAGCATTGGCTTGAGCATGTTGCCGGCGTCCATCGCGCCCTCGGCCGCGCCGGCGCCGACGATCGTGTGCAGCTCGTCGATGAACACGATGATCTGGCCCTTGGCGTCGCTGATCTCCTTCAGCACGGCCTTCAGTCGGTCCTCGAACTCGCCGCGGTACTTGGAGCCCGCGACCATCGCGCTGAGATCGAGCGCCATCAGCCGGCGGTCGCGGAGCCCCTCGGGGACGTCGCCGGCGACGATCCGCTGCGCGAGTCCTTCGACGATCGCGGTCTTGCCGACGCCGGGCTCGCCGATCAGCACGGGGTTGTTCTTCGTTCGCCGGCTCAGGACCTGGATCACGCGGCGGATCTCGTCATCGCGTCCGATCACCGGGTCGAGCGACCCCTGGGCGGCCGCCTCGGTGAGGTCGCGGGCGAAGCGCTTGAGCGCTTGGAACTTGTCCTCGGGGTTTTCATCGGTGACCCGGTGGCCGCCGCGCACCTCGGAGATCGCCTTGAGCAGCTGGTCGTGGCTGGCGCCGGCGCTGCGGAGCGCGTCGCCGGCCTTCCCTGGGTGCGAGGCGATCGCCAGCATCAGGTGCTCGGTCGAGATGTACTCGTCGTCGAGCGCGCGCATTTCCTTCTCGGCGTCGCGAATCACCTGCGTGAGCTCTGTGGAGCCGCCCGCCGGCTCTTGCGGGCCGGAGCTCAGCTTCGGGAGGGCGTCGAGGGTGGGGGCCAGGCCCTGGCGGACGGCGCCGGGGTCGACGCCCAGCTTGCGCAGCACGGGGGCGACGACGCCACCGTCCTGCTCTAGCAGGACCGCGAGCAGGTGCTCCGGGGTCGTCTGCGGGTTGCGGCGCTCGTCGGCCAGACGCTGGGCGGCCTCGAGCGCCTCTCTGGACTTGATCGTAAATCGGTCTAATTGCATAGAGTTCGTTCCGGGTCGGCGGGGTCGGGATAATCTAAGTCTGTCTGACTTAGATTATGGCACAAATTCGCGGTGTTTTGGGGCGTATTCAGGGATTAGAGGCGCGCTTCGCGCGCCTGGGGCGTGGCTGTCGCGGCGTCGCCTGGCTGTCGCGGGTCGGCTCGACGGCTTTCGACTCAGAGCCCGCCGGCGCTCCGCCCCCGTGGCTTTCGCGGGTGGTCGGCGCGGTCAGGGCAGCGAGAGGGGCGGGATCGCCGCGATCGCGGTGTGTCGATGATGAGGGGTGGCCGCGATCGCACCACAGACCGCCCAGGTGAGGGCCGCCCGTGTGGCAGCGCAGACGCCGGCCCCAGCGCCACCAACACCGGCGCACGCGGCGCCACTTCCGCTGACGCGTATCGCGGCGGCCGTTTGCTGGGGACGTGGACGGGGAAACCCAGCCATAGTCACACTGAGACCCGCGGCGGCGCTGAGACCGGGAAGGGCCGCGACGGAGCAACGACAGGGAGACCTGCTGATGCCGACGACACATCGCCGGACATCCGCGCGATTTCGAGACGCGTCCGCGCGAACGCCCGGGACAGACGAGGAACTGACTCTGGATGTGCCGTGCGACGAGGACGCTCCCGGCGCCGCGCGTGACCTGCTGCGAGCGCTGGACGGAGAGGGGTGGGCCGTCAGCGACGCGATGCTCGTCGCGAGCGAGCTTACGACCAACGCGGTCCGGCATTCCGGGGGCGGCAAGGACGACTTCCTGACGGTCGATGTGCGGATCGGCCATGGTCGTGTGCTGATTGCGGTGGTCGACCCCGGGCTGTCGGGCACGAGCGCCCGGCCGCGCCCGGGCGGCGGGGACCTCGGCGGGTTCGGCCTGCAACTCGTCGACAAACTTGCCGCCCGGTGGGGCTCGGAGCGAACCGACCGCCACCGCGTCTGGGCCGAGCTGGCGCTCAGCGGCTGACCTGCGACGCCGCTAGCCGCCCAGCCCGATTCTGCGGCCGCCGGTCTGGAACTCGATCCGCCGGCGTCCGGTGATCAGGACTCCGTAGACCGTCGCGCTGACGCGGTGATGTCCCGACATCGCCGCCTGCAGCCGGCGCAGCTCCTTGCGGGAGAACCGGATCGGGATCGTCCGTGCGCCCGTGGCCCCGATTCGGTACAAGCCCGACTCGACCGAGAACGGCTTCTCGTGGGCAATCGTGATCACCGCGTAGGCCCCGATCCGGCAGGCTCCGGCGCAGCTCACCCTGGCGAGGATCTGGCGGTGGTGGATCGGCTTCTGCCCGCCGGGAAGCGACAGGCCGATCTGCGGCGGCTGCATCGACACCGCCAGCGGAGCCAGTGCGGCGACGTTGACGCTGCCCCAACCCGATGCTCTGTCGTATCCCGGAATCGCCGTGCAGCAGCCGAGCGCCTGCCCGTCGCCGGGAATGAACGGCCCGACATCGTTGCCGTAGGAGAGGATGTCGTCAAACACCTGGCCGCTGAGCGTCGGCGAACGACCGAGCTGATACAGAAGGGGATTAGCGAGCCCGAGGTCCAGGCGATTGTGCATCCGCAGCTCCTGGTCCACGAGCGCGAACCCGCCGGCCAGCAGCGGCGTCGAGGCGCTCGTGCCCCCCACGGATTGCCACGGGTTCGAGTTGCCCGAGTTGATGCACTCGCCCTGAGCCGAGCAGAAGACGGCATAGCCCGGGATGATGTCCCCGAGCATCGAGACATCGGGCACGGCTCGGCTCGCCGCCGTGATCGTGCCTTCCTGGTAGAAGGGCCGGCGGAAGACCGCGCTCGAGCCGCCGCCCGCCGCCGAACCGGGTTGGATGTCGGTGTCGTTCCACACCACCTGGTTCGTTATCTGGTTCGCCGGACCCAGTAGCAGGTTGGTGCCGCCGACGCCCGTCACCCACGCAGATGACGCCGGGTAGTTGACCGCGAGCCTGTCGATCGGGAATCCGTCGGGCCCGAGACAGTCCGCCGACCCCGAATCCCCGCTCGAGGCTAGGAACGTGACGCCGCTGAGCGCCGCGATCTCGAGCGCCGCCTCGGTGGCCTCGATGCCGTGAACGCCGATCGCGGCGTAAACCGCCGGCTCGCACAGGCCGAGCGACGCGGAGATGACCTCCGGCTGGCGGCCGTGGTTCTGCAGCGGGGCGGTCATCGCCTCGAGCGTGTCGGCGGCGCTGGAATTGCTCTCGTAGACATCGATCGCCTTGAGATCCGGAGCGGCGGCGTCGAGCGTCTCGAGATCGAGCGTCGACTCTCCACCCGGCGCCAACAGGTGCTTCACGCCAACCGAGAACGCGTTCACCGGCGGCACGTGCAGTCCGAAGCACTGCGCGAAGGCGTCGATGTCGGAAAGCTTGAACCCGTCGATCTCGATCAGCGCCACCCGCTCGCCCTGTCCGCCGAAGCCGGCGGCCTGGAGCTGCCCGAACCCGTACGCAGTCAGGTACTGATTGGGCGTGAACCCCGCGGTGGCCGGATCGTTGCCGAGCTCGCCGGCCGCGACTCCCGCACGGCACCCGCTCGGCGTCCCCGTGCGCGGAAAGGCCGACGTCGGCTGAGAGGCGGCATGGGCCTTGCGAGCCAGCCCGCTGGCCTCGGCCCGCCTCGGGCCCGACAGGGGCTGGGTATCGAGCCCGATCACGCCCTGGACGACGCCCTGGAGCGCCCGCGGGACTCCGACCGCGGCGTTCGGCGCGATGAACTGGCTGTGGCGCCCCGAGCGGAACGCCGTGAGCGGCGTCGCGAACACCCGCTCGGCACGGGCGGCCGTCATCGTCGCGTCGGCGAACATCCCTGTAGCGTCGATTCTCACCTCGGTCGCGCCCGCGGCCCGGAGGTAGCGGATGACGCGGGCGCGCGTCGCCGGCGAGGCGCCGAACCGGCGCGCCAGTTGCTGGATCGCCTCGTAGTGGGCGTACTCCGGTGACCCGGGCGTCGAGATCGCCTGGGCGAGCTGGGCCAGCCCGGCATCGTGTACGACCAGCGGGAGCACGAGCTGGAGCGGCTGAGAGGATGGAGCCGGGCCGACCGCGGTCGCATGCGCCACGGGCGCAGCGGCTGCCGTCGAAATTGGTGCGGCGAGCAGTACGAGGGCGCTGACCAGGGCGGCGCAACAAACGCCGCGCCCCATCCACGCGTTACCCGTGCGCTCCCGCTCTCCCCATCGGCGCGTCAACACTCACAGATGGTCGCACAGCGAGCTAGTCGGTGCGCTCGATTGGGATTCGAAACGTCTTGAGATCGGCGGCGCGGATCAGCTCGCCGCCCTGTTCGTAGGGCACGATCTCGGCTCGCAACTCGCGGCGGATTGCCTCAAGCCGCTCGACCTCGCGCTTCAGCTCACCGGCCCGCCGCTCGAGCGCCGCCACCTTGTGGGCCATCACCGCCAGCTTTTCCTCGAGCTCGAACACGCGCTCGACGCCGGCCAGGTTCATGCCCAGCTCGGCCGTCATCTCCTGGATCCGGCGCAGCCGGTCGACGTCCTCGTGGGAGTACAGGCGCGTGCCCTTCGGCGAGCGCTTGGGCTCGATCAGCCCGCGGGCCTCGTACATGCGCAACGTCTGCGGATGCATGTCCGCGAGCTCGGCCGCCACTGAGATCATGAACACGCCGCGGTCCGAGGAGACCTCGACCCTCGTCGCGGTCCTCGTGACCCTCGTCTCCTGCCGTCGGCTGGCCATTAGCTCTCGCTCCCGGTCGTGCTCTTGGCGGCCTGCTCGTACAGGTCAGCTCGCGGGTTGCCGTTCATCACGTCCGACAGGCGGTCGATCGCCTCGTCCTGCTCGGGCGACAGCGACGCAGGGACGTCGATCACGAACCGGTAGTGAATGTCGCCTCGACCCTTGCCGCCCAGCCGGTGCGGACCCTCGCCGCGCAGGCGCTGGACGGTGCCGTGCTTGGTGCCCGCCGGGACGCGCAGTCGCTTGGTGCCGGACAGCGTGGGCACCTCGATCACCCCGCCGCGCACTGCCTCGGGGATCGTCAGCGGCACCTCGACCTCGAGGTTCTCACCGCTGCGCTTGAACACTGGCGAGTCCTGGACGCGCGTGATCACGTACAGGTCGCCGGCCTCGGCGCCGCGCGGCCCACCCTCGCCCTTGCCGGCGAGCCTGATCCGGCTCCCGTCCTTCACCCCGGCGGGGATGTTGACCCGCAACCGGCGCACGGTGCGCTGGGCGCCGCTGCCGCCGCACGTCGGGCAGGGATCGTCGATCACGGTGCCGGTGCCGTGGCAGTTGGAGCACGGCTGCGAGATCGAGAAGATCCCCTGGCTCTCGGACTCGATTCCCCGTCCGCTGCAGACCGGGCAGACCTTCGGTGAGGTCCCCGGCTTGGCTCCGGTGCCGCGGCAGGTGGGGCACTGCTGGGAGGTAGGCACGGCGAGCGGAACCTGGGCGCCGTTCACCGCCTGGTCGAACGTCAGCGTGACCTCGGTCTCGAGATCGCGGCCGCGCTGCTGGGCCCGTCCGCCACGGGCACCGCCGGCGCGTCCGCCCGCACGTCCGCCGGGCGTGGCGGCGCCGCCGCCGAACAGGTTCGAGAGGATGTCGCTGAAGCCGCCGCCGAACGAGCTGGCATCGAAGCCGCCCGGCATGCCGAAGCCGCCGAGCATGCCGCCGCGGTCGTACGCCTTGCGCTTGTCGGGGTCGGACAGGACGTCGTGCGCCTGCGAGATCTCCTTGAAGCGCTCCTCGGCCTTCTTGTCGCCCGCGTTGCGATCCGGGTGGTACTGCCGAGCGAGCTTCCGGTAGGCCTTCTTGATCTCCGCCTCGGAGGCGTTCTTCCCTACTCCCAGCGTCTTGTAGTAGTCGGGCTGCTTAGGAGGCATCGCTGTGAGCTCCTCACCCTGCCACTAGTACGCGCGCCGGCCGGAGGACAGTGTCTCCCAGCCGGTAACCGCGCTGGTAGACCTCGACGATCGTCCCGGGCGCGGCACCCTCGACTGGCCGCTGGGCAACCGCCTCATGGTGCTGGGGGTCGAACTGCTCGCCGGCCGGGTCGAATGGCTCAATCCCGACACGGGCCAGCGCCGCGATCACGTCCGCGTGGACCAGCTTGATGCCGGACACGAGCGTGCTGTCGTCGTCGGCTCCGTTGGCCGAGCTCTGCGCGGCCTCGAGCGCCCGGTCGAGGTTGTCGACCGCCGGGAGCAGCTCCCTGGCCAGCTTGGCGACGCCACGCTCCTGCGCGGCGGCGGCATCGCGAGCGGCGCGCTTGCGGAAGTTCTCGAAGTCAGCCTTCGTCCGCTGCGCCAGCTCGAGGTACTGGTCGGCCTTCCCGGCCTTCACCGTGAGCGCGTCCAGGTCCTCGGGCTCGGGCGCCTGGGCCGTATCGGCGTAGGCGAGCTCGTCCTCAGGCTCCTCTTCGTCGAGCGGAACCGAAGGTCCGACCGGCGCCTCTGGATCGCCGGCGGGCATCGAGCGCGAAGGGGGCGCAGCGTTCGGACCAGGGACCCCCGTAACCGGGGTCTCCGAATCCGCCCGCCCCGCCTCCTGCTTCTCCTCTTGCAAGGGCGCGTTGACCGGAATGTTCACCCTCCTGCCGTCCGCGGAAGTCCGGATCGGGCCCGGACCTCCGAGCGGGGCGCGTCGAGGCGCCCCGCTCGGGCGGTCCGGCCCGAACCGCGGATCTATTCCATAACGGCGGAAACCGAACGGATCTCTAGAGCGGTAGGTCATCGCTTACTTGCCCTCGTCCACTACCTCGGCGTCGACGACGTCCTCCTCTTCCTGGCCGGCGCCGTTGGTCGAGCCATCGGTGCTGCCGCCACCGTCGGTCGCGGCGCCACTGGCCGCTGCCTCCTCCTGGGCGCGCTGGTACATCGCCTCGGAAACGCGATGGAACGAGGACTGCAGCGCTTCGGTCTTGTTATTGATCTCCTGCGCGTCCTCCGAGGTGAGCACCTCGCGGACGGCCTTGATCGCCGCCTCGATCTCCTCGCGAGAGGAGGCGTCGACGTTGTCGCCCAGGTCCTTGAGCTGACGATCCGCCTGGTAGGCGGCGTTCTCGCCGTTGTTGCGGGCCTCCGCGAGCTCGCGCAGGCGGCGGTCCTCATCGGCGTGGGACTCGGCGTCCGAGACCATCCGCTTGATCTCCTCCTCGGAGAGACCGGAGCCGGACTTGATCTCGATCTTCTGCTCCTTGCTGGTGCCCAGGTCCTTGGCGGACACGCTGAGGATGCCGTTGGCGTCGATGTCGAACGCGACCTCGATCTGCGGGATCCCGCGCGGTGCCGGCGGAATGCCGGTCAGCTGGAACTTGCCCAGCGACTTGTTGTACGTGGCCATCTCGCGCTCGCCCTGGAGCACGTGGATCTCCACGCTCGGCTGGTTGTCCTCGGCGGTCGAGAAGATCTCCGACTTGCGGGTCGGGATCGTCGTGTTGCGCTCGATCAGCTTGGTCATCACGCCGCCCTTGGTCTCGATGCCGAGGGTCAACGGGGTGACGTCGAGCAGCAGCACGTCCTTGACGTCGCCCGCGAGCACGCCCGCCTGAATCGCGGCACCGACGGCCACGACCTCATCCGGGTTGACGCCGCGGTGCGGGTCCTTGCCGGTCAGCTCCTTGACCTTCTCCTGGACGGCCGGCATCCGGGTCATGCCGCCGACGAGCACGACGTGGTCGACCTTGTCGACGCCCTTCTCCTTGGCGTCATCGAGCGCCTGACGGACAGGCGCGACGGTCCGGTCGAGCAGGTCAGCGGTGAGCTCGTTCAGCTTCGCGCGGGTCAGGCGCGTGTCGAGGTGCTTCGGGCCGCTCGCGTCGGCGGTGATGAACGGCAGGTTGATCTGCGTCTCCTGAGTGGTGGAGAGCTCGATCTTCGCCTTCTCGGCCGCCTCGTAGAGCCGCTGAAGCGCCATCGGGTCGGCGCTCAGGTCGATGCCCTGAGACTTCTTGAACTCTGAGACCAGCCAGTCGACGAGCGCCTTGTCGAAGTTGTCGCCGCCGAGGTGGTTGTCTCCTGCGGTCGCCTTGACCTCGAACACGCCATCGCCGATCTCCAGCACCGACACGTCGAACGTGCCGCCGCCGAGGTCGAAGATCAGGATCGTCTGGTCGGACTCCTTGTCGAGCCCGTACGCCAGCGACGCCGCCGTCGGCTCGTTGATGATCCGCTTGACGTCGAGGCCGGCGACCTTGCCGGCGTCCTTCGTTGCCTGGCGCTGATCGTCGTTGAAGTACGCGGGTACGGTGATCACGGCGCTGTCGACGGTCTCACCGAGATACGCCTCGGCGTCGGTCTTCAGCTTGCCGAGGATCATCGCCGAGATCTCGGGCGGCGAGTACTCCTTGCCACCAGCCTCAACCCGCGCGTCGCCGTTCGCTCCTGAGACCACCTTGTACGGCACGATCGACTCTTCCTCGCGCACCTCGGCCTCCTTGCGGCCCATGAAGCGCTTGATCGAGAAGACCGTGTTCTGGGGGTTGGTGACGGCCTGACGCTTGGCTACGGTGCCCACGAGCCGCTCGCCGGACGGCGTGAAAGCCACCACGGATGGCGTCGTGCGCCCGCCCTCGGCGTTCTCAATGACCGTCGGCTCCCCACCCTCGAGGACGGCCATGCAGCTGTTGGTCGTTCCGAGGTCGATTCCGATCGTCTTTCCCATGTTCGATTCTGCTCCTGTCGTCGCCTAAAAATCTAAGTCAGAGAGTAGCAGATCTGAGCCGCACACCCATGCCGCCATGCGCTTCGCGCGAGCGTCATGGCTGTGGGCTCAGCCTGCTCCGTCAAGCACTGAATTCAGCCGAACGTGAAGGCGCTCGGGCACATCCGCTGGAGCGCGCAACCGCGGCAGTCCGGGTGCCTCGCATGACACGTCCGCCGCCCGTGGCGCAGCAGGTTCAGGTGGAACTCCAGCTCCTCGCCGGCCGGCGTGATCGCGAGCATCGTGTCGTGGAGCTCCTCGAACCCGGCGCCGGGGCGGAACAGGCCAAGCCGCGAGCCGACCCTCGACACATGGGTGTCCACGGGCACGTCATGCATCCCGAGTGCGAACAGCAGCACGCACGCCGCGGTCTTGCGCCCGACGCCGGGCAGCGAGGTCAGGTACTCCTGGGCCTCGGGCACGGTCAGCGACGCCAGCCAATCCAAAGACAGCTCCCGTCCCGGCGCCGTGTCGCTCACAACCCGCAGGATCAACTTGATCCGCGCCGACTTGACCTTCGAGATGCCGCCGGGGCGGATCGCCTCCTCGATCTCGTCGACCGGGGCATCGCGGATCTCTTCCCAACAGCAGGATGACTCGCGCGCCGCCCGTTCAGGCGAGGCCGGATGCCGAGCGGGCGGCTGGCGCGAGGGGAACCGCTCGCGCAGCGCCAGGTAGGCGACGTCGCGGTTGCGGTCGTTGGTCGACTGCGACAGCACCGTCAGGATCAGCTCGGCGATCGGATGGCCGTGGGGCTTGGCCAGCGGGATCCCGTACACGAGGCGCAGGCGGTCGCGAACCGCGCGGACCCGGCGCGCCGTCGGACGCCGCCACGCGCTAGTGCCCCGGGTCACTAATCAAGCGCTCCCCACCGCTGGCACGCCGCCGCCGACGCCGCCACCGCGTCGGGCAGCCACGCCGCGACGGCAGCCGGGTAGAAGTCGGTCATCGTCAGCCTCGCCACCAGCATCCCGGTCAGCACATCCCCGGCGCCGATCGTGCTGAGCACGGTGACGGGGACGCCGGGCACGTCGGCGCGGACCTCGCCGCGGAGGATCGCGCCGTCCATCCCCAGCGTCACCACGGCCATCCGGGCGCCGGCCTTGACCAGGGCCATCGCCGCCCGCTCGGGGTCCTCCTCGCCGGTCATCACCGCGGCCTCGGCTTCGTTGAGGCGGACCAGCAAGGCTCCCGGGACGCAAGCGTTGGCGCAAGCCGCCGCGTCGGCGCGGGATCGCCACCGGTGCAGCCGCAGGTTGGGATCGAAGATCACGTGGCGGCCCTGGCCCACGGCGAGCTCCCGTGCGCGCATCGTGACCTCGCGCTCCTCTAACCCCACGAGGGTGTTCGAGCTGATGAACAGCGCCGCCGAGTCGCGAACCGCGGTCTCGAGCCGATCCGACAGGGCGGCGATGACAGTCGCGATCTGCTCGCCGTAGATGTGGTAGCGCGCCTCGCCCGCGCCGTTGACCGCGACGATCGCGACCGGCGTCTTCGCCTCGGGGATCAGACGGAACAGCGACGTATCGACGCCCCCGTCCCGCAGCCGGCCGAGGAGCCATTCCCCCCAGGCATCGTCACCGGCGCCGCCGGCGAGGGCAATGTCGGCCCCGGCGCGCGCCGCCACCAGCGCGGCGTTCGCGACGGCGCCGCCGAAGTGGGGGACGAACGCGTCCGCCTCGGCCAGCCCGTGCTCGAGCGGCCGCTCGCAGATCAGGTCGACCAGCGCTTCGCCGAGGCAGAGCGTTCGCGACGGCTCGCCGGTCCTAAGTTCGCTCACAGGAGGGACGTTATCCTCGCCCGCGGGTGAGCGTCGACGAGCAAACGATCGAACTCGCCGGGTCGCCCGTGTTCTACAGGCGCGCGCCCGGCCCCAGCGATCCCGTCCTGTACCTCCACGGAATTCCCACCAGCTCAGATGACTGGGTCCCGTTCCTGGAGCGCACCGGCGGTGTCGCGCCCGACCTGATCGGCTTCGGGCGATCGGGCAAAGGCGGGCACCTCGATTACTCGCTCGAGGGCCACACCCGGTTCGTCGCAGATTTCCTCGACGAGCTCGGCGTCGAACGGATGAAGCTCGTCGTCAGCGACTGGGGCGCGGTCCCCGGTCTGATGTTCGCTCAGCGCCACCCGGACCGGATCGAGCGGCTCGTGATCTGCAACGGTATCCCCCTGTTCGACGGCCTCAGCTGGCCGCGCCCCGTCCGACTGTGCCGGCGGCCCGGACTGGGAGAGCTCCTGATGGGCTCGACCACGCGCGGCATGTTGATGCGCCTGTTGCGGAAGGGCGGGACTTGGCCGGAGACCCGCATCCAGAGCATCTGGGACGAATTCGACCAGGGCACGCAGCGGGCGATCCTACGCCTGTACCGCGACGCGGACGAGCAGCGCCTCGCCGACGCCGGCGCCCATCTCGACCGGCTCGGCATGCCCGGCCTCGTGCTCTGGGGCCAGCGGGATCCGTGGCTGTCGCCGCAGCTCGGGGAAGCCTACGCACAGCGACTCCCGCAGGCCACACTGGAGCCGATCGCCCAGGCCGGCCACTGGCCGTGGCTCGACGATCCGGCCGTCGTCGACCGAGTCGCGGAATTCTTGGCCCGAAGCTGATGCGCGCCTACATGCAACCGAAGTGGATCGCCCCGACCGCGGTCGCGGCCCTGTTCGCGATCGCCTACGTGATCGTCGAGCCGCCGAGCCTCGACCTCGCCGCGCACCTCCTGCGCGCGAAGCTGTTCTCCGCCGAGGGGTTCGGGATCTGGAACAACTGGTGGTACGCCGGCCACAACGTCCCGGGCTACAGCGTGCTGTTCCCGCCGATTGCGGCGCTGTTGACGCCGCAGGTGGCGGCGGGGATCGCGACCACCGGCACCGCCGCGCTGTTCACCCCGCTCGTGCGCCGGCACTTCGGGGAGGATGCGTGGCTCGGCGCGATGTGGTTCGGCGCGGGGACCGCGATGAACCTGTTCACGGGACGCCTGACGTTCGCGTTCGGCCTGCTCCCAGCGATGGGGATGGCGCTCGCGCTTCAGCGCAAGCGCACCGGCCTGGCCTGCGGGCTGGCGGTGATCTCGGCGCTGGCGAGTCCCGTCGCGGCGCTGTTCGCGGCGTTGGGCGCCGCCGCCTATGCGATCGGTCGCTACATCCGCGCGCGGACCGTCGCTGCGGCGCTCCCCGGGGCCCTCGCCGTGGTCGCGGCGCTGCTTCCAGTGCTGCTCCTGACGATCGCCTTCCCGGAGGGCGGTAGCGAGCCGTTCACGCTCGCCACGTTGTGGCCGATCATCGCGATCGCGGCCGTCGCCCTGGCTATCGTCCCCCGGCGTGAGTGGACGCTCCGCGCCGGGATCGTGCTGTACGCGATCGGCTGCATCATCTCCTTCAGCGTCGCCACTCCGGTCGGCAGCAACGCCGCGCGGCTCGGGCCGCTGGTAGCGGGGCCGCTCGCCGCCCTGCTCTGGTATAGGCGCCGGGTCGCGTGGTTGGCGGTGATGGCGCTGCCGCTGCTGTACTTCCAGTGGCAGGCGCCGATCCGGGACGTGCGGACCTCAGCCGGCGACCCGTCTGTCTCGGCCGCCTACTACCAGCCGTTGCTCGCGTTCCTCGGACGCCAGGCGGGACCGCCGTTCCGCGTCGAGATCCCGTTCACCCGGTTTCACTGGGAGGCCTACCAGGTGGCGCCTCGGTTCCCCCTGGCGCGCGGCTGGGAGCGGCAGCTCGACATCAAATACAACCACCTGTTCTACGGCGGTCCCCTGAACGCGGCGACGTACGACACGTGGCTCCACCAACTCGCTGTGCGGTTCGTCGCCGTGCCCGACGCCAGCCTCGACTTCTCCGCGCACAAGGAGGTCGCCCTGATCGACCGCGGGCTGCCTTACCTGCGGCTGGTGTATCGCACCCGACACTGGCGGATCTACGCCGTGGCGAACCCGACGCCGATCGTCGGCGGCACGGCGCGGCTCGAGGCCCTCGGACCGAACTCGGTGACGATCGACGCCCACCACGCCGGCACCGTGCTCGTCCGGGTCCGATTCTCCCCTTATTGGAAACTTGGCAAGGGCTCAGGCTGCGTGGCGCCCGACGGCCAGTTCACGAAGCTGACGCTCAACCGCCCAGGTCCGGTGGAGATGGTCATCGACTTCTCGATTGGACGGATTGGCGCAGAGTCACCGCGCTGTACGTAGCGGTTCTGACACTGACATTACGGGCAGGATCGCTAGGATGGCAACTTCCCCCATGCTGCGTCCACTCCGCCTGATCGAGGCGCGCGTTCTGCCGCGCGGCTGGAAAGATCTGATTCGTCAGATTCTTCTGTTCGCAGGCGCGTTCCTCGCCTACGACCTCGTGCGGGGACTCGTCGACGACGGCAGTCCGTACAAGCCGTTCGGCGACGCGATGAAGATCATCAACCTCGAACGGACGCTGCATATCTTCATCGAGCCGAGCGTCCAGGCCTGGGCGATGAACATGCACTGGTTGATGGACGGGCTCGACTGGATCTATCTCAACGGTCACTTCGTCGTGACGCTGGCCGTTCTGGCGTTCATCTATTTCCGGCGCAACAAGTCGTTCTACTTCGTGCGCAACACCGTGATGATCGCGATGGGGCTGGCCCTGATCGGTTACGCGCTGTACCCGACCGCACCGCCGCGACTGATGCCCGAGTGGGGCTTCACCGACTCGATCTCCCAGTTCGTCACCGGAGGCCACGGGTGGGTCGATAACGGCCCGACGAAGGCGTTCATCAACTTCTACGCGGCCGTGCCCTCGATGCACGTCTGCTTCGCGACGATCGTCGGCGTCTCGATGTACCACCTGACGCGCCGCCGGATCGTGAGGATCGCCTGGGCGTTGTATCCGGTCCTGGTGACGTTCGTCGTCGTCGCGACGGCCAATCACTATCTCACCGACGTATTCCTCGGAGCGCTAACCGCCGGGATCGCTGCCATGCTGTCCAAGCGCCTGCTCGCGAGGGCTCGCCCCGAGGCCTGGGCGTTCAGTCACGCACCCGCGTAGGACAAAACCGTCTAGATGAGCGAGCAGACAGAGCCGGACGTCCGGAACAGGCGTCCGCGCCGGACCCGTCAGCGCCGGGAGGGCCCCACGACCCAGGAGCTGATGCGCGACCGGCTGATCGAGTCGCGGCTCACGCCCAACGCGATCTCGCTCACCGGCTTCGCGCTCAACGTCGCCGCGGCGGCGCTCGTCGTCGGAAGGATGTTCTTCCTCGCCGGAATCGCGTTCATCATCGGATCGATCATGGACACGCTCGACGGCCGCTACTCGCGGATGTCTGGAAAGGGCACTCCGTTCGGCGCGTTTCTGGACTCGACCCTCGACCGCCTCGAGGAGGGGATCGTGCTGATCGCGGTCGCCGCGTACTTCGCCTCGCGCCACGACCAGGTGGCGGTTGCCGCGGTCGTCGCCGCCGTGCTGTTCTCGCTGATGGTCTCCTACACCCGAGCCCGGGCCGAGGCGCTGGGCGTGGCGTGCAAGGTCGGGCTGGCCACCCGGCCGGTGCGCGTGGTGATCCTGTCGGCCGGCCTGGTGTTCGCCAAGGGCGCCTCGCTCGGCAACTTCGAGCTACTGGCGCCGGCCGTGTACGTGCTCGCCGCGCTGACGCTCGTCACCATGATCCAGCGGATCGTCCACGTGCACGGCGAACTCGCAGCCGGATGACGCCGGCGCGGCCCTGAAGGCGAGGCGGGAAGCCGAGCGGGCCGCTAGGCGGCGAGGCGACGTGTAACAAACTCGCCTCTGCGGAATACGTAGAACGACTGTCTGCGCAGCGCATCGCGCGCAGACTCATCTTTCGAGAAGGGACTTGACAGTGAGCACCAACAAGGGGTCCAGCAACGGCGCCGGGCGCTACCAGCAGGACACGGTCCGGGTAGCGGTCATCGGCGTGGGCAACTGCGCGAGCTCGTTCGTGCAGGGAGTCCGGTACTACCGCAACGCCGACCCGCGCGAGTCGGTCCCTGGGCTGATGCACGTCGACCTCGGCGGCTACCACGTGCGCGACATCGAGTTCAGCGCAGCCTTTGACATCGACGCCGGCAAGGTCGGCAAGGATCTCTCGGAGGCGATCTTCGCCGGCCAGAACAACACGATCAAGTTCGCCGACGGCGTTCCCAAGCTCGGCGTCGAGGTCCAGCGCGGCATGACCCACGACGGGCTCGGCAAGTACCTCAAGGAGAAGATCACCAAGGCGCCCGGACCGACCGCGGACATTGTCGAGATCCTCAGAGAGACGAAGACCGACGTCGTGGTCTCCTACTTGCCGGTGGGCTCAGAGCAGGCCACCAAGTGGTACGTGGAGCAGATCCTCGAGGCCGGCTGCGGGTTCGTCAACTGCATCCCGGTGTTCATCGCCCGCGAGGACTACTGGAACAAGCGGTTCAAGAAGGCCGGGCTGCCCGTCGTCGGCGACGACATCAAGTCGCAGGTCGGCGCGACGATCGTCCACCGCGCGCTGGCCCGCCTGTTCCACGACCGCGGCGTCAAGCTGCTGCGCACCTCCCAGCTCAACGTCGGCGGCAACATGGACTTCTACAACATGCTCGAGCGCGAGCGGCTGGAGTCGAAGAAGATCTCCAAGACGAATGCCGTCACCTCGATCATGGGGCACGCGCTGCCCGCTGGTGACGTCCACGTCGGGCCCTCCGACTACGTCCCCTGGCTGACCGACCGCAAGTGGGCTCACATCCGCCTCGAGGGTCAGGCCTTTGGCGACGTGCCGCTGAACCTCGAGCTGAAGCTCGAGGTGTGGGACTCGCCGAACTCGGCCGGCATCGTGATCGACGCCGTGCGCTGCTGCAAGCTGGCGCTGGACAACCGGCTCTCCGGCCAGCTCGACGGTCCGAGCTCCTACCTGATGAAGTCGCCGATGAACCAGCGACCGGATTCCGAGGCGCGCGAGCTCACCGAGAAGTTCATCGCCAAGTACGCGCGCAAGTCGCTGGCGAAGGCGGACAAGAAGCAGACACCCGCGACCGCCTAGCGGGTTCTATTCTCACCGCGTGTCCGCGCGGTTAGCGATTGCCCAGGTGACGCCGTTCGCCTGGGAGGCTCGCAACGAGGTCAACCACTACGTCGCTCGGGTCTCCGAGGAGCTGGCGCGACGCGGTCATCAGGTGCTGATCGTCGCGCCCTCGGAGTCGGGCGCGCTCGTCAAGGACAGCCGCCGGGCGATCCGCGGCCGACCCGAGGAGCTGCTGGAACGGGCCACCGGCGAGCCGCTCGTGCTCGGCGTCGGCGAGGTGCTCCCGTTCTCGCCGGCGCGGCGCCGCAGCGCCTCGCTACCGGTCGATGTCGCCCGCACGATCGAGGACGCGCTGACGACGCTGTCGCTCGACCTCGTCCACGTCCACGAGCCGTTCGCGCCGAGTGCTTCGAGCGTGGCCCTGCGCCAGTCCCGGGCTCTGAATGTCGGAAGCTTCCATGCACCGACCGAGCGGATCGTCTCCACACAGCTGACGCGGGGTCTCTCCCGGTTGCTGCTGGCGCGGCTCGACGCTCGGACCGCCAGCTATCGGGCCACGCGCGAGCTGATGCAGCGCTACTTCCCGGCCGAGTACCAGGTGATCGCTCCGGGCGCGGACCTGGCGCCCGCCCGCAGTGAGGGCGAGCCCGTCGAGCTCGTGATGGTCGCCGAGGAGGAGCGGGCTGCGCTGCGTACGGTGCTCCGCGCGCTGCGAGCCCTGCCCGACGAGCTGCAGTGGCACGCCACGATCTGGTCCTCGCGGCCGCTGGCCGCCCCGGCCACGCTGGGCCGCGTGCTGCGCGAGCGAGTGCGCTTCGCCAGCGCGCCCGAGATGACCGAGGACGAGGCGATCGCGCTCGGCGACATCGTCGTGCTGGGCTCAGACGGGATCCGGCCGATGCCCGGGATCCTGATGAGCGCGCTCGCCGCCGGCGCGATCCCCGTCGCCTCGCGGCTGCCCGCGTACGACGAGCTCCTGTCCGACGGCGAGTACGGGCTCGAGTTCGAGCCGGCCGACGTCCAGACGCTCAGCACACATCTGGCGGCGCTGATCTCCGATCCGCAACTGCGAGCCGGCTTGCGGGCCCGCGCCGATCAGCTGCGGGCAACGTTCTCGTGGTCGCGGGTCGTCGACGAGTTCGACGTGCTGTACGACGGCCTCGTCGCCCGCCGTCACGACAACGGGGCCAGCCCCCGGCTGCAATCGAAGCTCGCTTTGCGCCGGCTGATCGACGTCGACCTGCACATGCACACCGATCACTCCTACGACTGCGCCACGCCCGTCCAGGTGCTGCTCGCCGAGGCGCGCTCACGCGGTCTGGGCGCGATCGCGGTGACCGACCACAACGAGATATCGGGGGCGCTCGACGCCCGCGAAAAGGCCGACGGGGTCACGGTGATCGTCGGCGAGGAGGTCAAGACCGCGGACCAGGGGGAGGTGATCGGCCTGTTCATCGAGGAGAAGATCCCGCGGGGGATGACGCTCCAGGAGACGATCGCCGAGATCAAGCGCCAGGGCGGGCTCGTGTACGTTCCCCACCCGTTCGACCGCCTCCATTCCGTGCCCGACTACGAGCACCTGCTGGACGTGCTCGACGAGGTCGACGCGATCGAGGTCTTCAATCCCCGCGTCGCGATCTCCGAGTTCAACGACGAGGCCGTCCGCTTCGCGGCCAAGTACCGGATCCCCGCCGGCGCCGGCTCGGACGCCCACGTGCCCCAGGGGCTCGGCTCGGTCCGGATACGGATGCGCGAGTTCGACGGCCCGGAGGAATTCCTGCAGTCGCTCAGAGACGCCGACATCATGCGCAATCCGGCCAGCCTGTTGTACGTGCAGGCGCTGAAGTTCCTCCAGACCAAAGCCCTCCCGGAGGCCGCCCGTAGAGCCTCGAGAGACCGCCGCGTGCGCAGGGTCACGGGACGAAACTTGCGCAACTCCTGATGCACCCGCAAGGACAAGCTCGCGAGCCGTCCAATCCGAGGGGGATGCCCGCGACCGACGACGAGATCCGCGAGAAATATCTGGAGCGAGCGATCCGCGAGCTCAACGCGTTCGCCCGCGAACTCCAGGCCTGCCCGCACTGTCCGCGCGGCCAGCTGATGCCGGTGCTCGGCTCCGGCCACCCGCAGGCGGACATCCTCCTGCTCAAGTACGCGGCCAAGCCCGCTGAGGTCGAGGAGGGGGTGGCGTTCTACGGGCGGACGGGGAACGCCCTGATGAAATCCCTGAAGCGTCTGCAGATCGACCCGCTGGCCGTGTACGGAACGCTGTGCGTGAAATGCCCCGTCGCCGATCCGGAGATGGCCGACCCGTCGTGCATCGCCAGGCTCGCCGAGGAGATGACGATCGTCCAGCCCAAGATGGTCGTGGTCATGGGCCCGGAGGCGCTAGGGGTGCTCAATGAGCTCGACGTCCCGCTCCGGCGCGAGCTCGCCGCCGAGCCGGGGACCGTCCAGACCCTGACGCCGTCGATCGACGCCCTGTACGTCCCGAACATCGACGATGCGCTCGACGAGGACAGCGCCAAGCGCGAGTTCTGGTCGGCGTTCAGGGTGCTCGGCCAGTGGTGGGCAGACCTGCCGCCCTACTAGACAGCTACTCGCCCTCGATGAACCCGGCCTCGTCGGCGGCGAGCCCCGGCTCGTCCTCCGCGGCGTGGATTGAACAGAGCGCTGGACCGCCTGACTCCATCGCCGCTTGAACCTCCTGCGGGGTGAGCTTGGCGCCGCACTCCTCGCAGTGATCGCCGAGCTGTTCGAGCGTGTGCTCCTCGAGACTCATGGGCCGAGTCTAACCAGCCGCGGCCATCTCGAGCACGATGTTTCCGAACTTACCTCCGGCCGCGAATCGCTCGTAGGCGGCTACGGCCTCCTCGAGCGGGTAGCTCGCGGCGATCGGAACCCTCACCGTGCCGGCGGCAAGGAGCGGCAGCACGCTTCGCTCCATCGCGCGGGCGGTCAGCGCCTTCTCCTCGAGCGGCCGCGGGCGCAACGTGGAGCCCTGGATCCGAGCGCGCTTGCCCATCAGCATCCCGAGGTTCAGCTCGCCGGTGGCGCCGGCGCTGATCCCGATCACGGCGATCCGTCCGCCCGTGTTCAGCGCGGCAACGTTCTCGCCCAGGTTCGGCGCGCCGACCAGTTCGAGGATCACGTCGAACGGACCGTGAGCCGCAAAGCCCTCGGGCTCGATCACCTCGGCGCCCAGCGCCGCCACCTCGCCGCGGTGCTCGACAGCGCGGACGGTAGCCGTCACCCTCGCCCCGGCGGCGCGGCCAAGCTGGATCGCGGCCGTGCCGACGCCGCCGGCGCCACCGTGGACCAGCAACCGCTCGCCTGAGCGCAGCCCCGCCTGGGTGAAGACGGCGTCGTGGGCAGTGGTGAACACCTCGGGCACGGCACCGGCCTCGAGCCAGCTCAGATTCTCAGGGACGGGCATCAGGATCCGCTCGTGTACCACCGCCAGCTCGGCCTGCGCCCCGCCGGCGACGATCCCCATGACCCGGTCTCCCTCCTCGAATCGCTCGGCGCCCGTCCCGCGTGCGACGACCTCGCCGGCGAGCTCCAGGCCGGGAATGTCCTGGGGTGCGCCCGGTGGTGCTGGATAACGACCCCGGCGCTGCATCATGTCGGCGCCGTTCAGTCCCGCCGCCCTGACGCGGACCAGCGCCTCGCCCGCGCCCGGGACGGGATCGGGGTGATCTTCGACCGTCAGGTTGGTGTCGCGAATCGTGACGGCGTGCATCGCTGCGGCTGAACCCTACCTCGTGTTGCTCGGGGTGCTATCGCCGCTCGAACGCGGCCACGCACTCGATGTGTGGGGTCTGCGGGAACATGTCGACCGGTCTGACCCGGGTCAGCGCGTAGCCGGCCTCGACCAGCTGGGCCGCGTTCGGCGCCAGCGTCGTCGGGTTGCAGGAGACGTAGACGATCCGCTTCGGCGCGGCCTCGATCATCCGCCGCACGACCTTCTGCGACAGGCCCGCCCGTGGAGGGTCGACGATCAGCACGTCGGGCCGGCCGGCGGTCGAGACCAGCTCGCGCAACGCCAGGCGGGCGTCGCCGGCGAAGAACCGGGCGTTCTCGATCTCGTTGAGCCGCGCGTTGGCGATCGCGTCGGCGACCGCTTCCTCGACGATCTCGAGCCCCCACACCTCGGCCACCCGCGGGGCCAGCAACAGGCCGATCGTCCCGATCCCGCAGTACAGGTCGTAGACCCGCTCGAAACCCCCGAACTGGGCGTACTCGACCGCGACCCCGTACAGGCGCTCGGCCATCTCTGTGTTGGTCTGCATGAACGCCTGCGGGGAGATCCGCATCCGGATCCCGCCGAGCTCCTCCTCGAGCCGGTCCTCGCCGGCGAGCAACTCCGTCTCGCCGCCCTGCGTCGTCTCCGCGGCGCTGTAGAGCCGCGTCCACAGCACGCTCGTCTCCGGACCCGCCACCGCTGCCAGACCGTCGCGATCGAGCTCCCCGGGAGCCGTCACGAGCCGGACCTGGAGCTGGCCGGTGCGGCGGCCCTCGCGGACGACCAGGTTGCGCAGCAACCCCTCGCCCGAACGGCGGTCGTATGCGGTCAGGCCGCTCGCCCGGCACCAGCGCACGACACGTTCCCGGGCGTCGTTGCCGCGCTCGGACGCGAGCAGGCAGTCCTCGATCTCGACGATCTCGTCCCACCGCCCGGGAGCATGGAAGCCGCAGATCAGCCGGCCGGCGGGATCGGTTCCGAACGAGTACTCGAGCTTGTTGCGGTAGCGCCAGGTGTCGATCGCCGGGACGATCGACTCGAGCGTGTAGCCCTGCAGCTTTCCGATCCGCTCGAGCGCGTCGTTCACCTGCGCCTGCTTGACCTCGAGCTGGCGCTCATAGGGCAGGACCTGCCAGGGCGCACCGGGATGGCCGGCGCGCGGCTCGATCCGATCAGGACTGGGGGTGACCAGCTCGACCACGCGGGCCTCCGCGTACGCCCGCCTGGACTTGCTGACCACGGCGCGCACGCAATCGCCCGGCATCCCGCCCTGGACGAACACCACGTATCCGTCGAGCCGGGCGACCCCGGCTCCCCCGAACGCGAGCGTGTCGACGTCCAGCTCGAGCTCGTCGCCGCGAGCGGGACGCTTGGCTGTGGCCCGGAATTCCATCCGCTCTAGCATGGCAGCCCGATGGACTTGGCCGCCTACCGAGCTTCGGCGGAGGCGTTCTCCTCGGAGCTGACGAACGCCTACTACCGCCATTTCGCCGGGCTCGACGCCGAGTACGCGATCGAGCCGATCTACGAGCGCCACGCCGAGCTGTTCGACCGGGCGTCGGTCGAGGGACTACGCGAGCTCCTCGGCACCGCAACGGCAGGGAGCGACGAGCGCCGCCGGCTGACGATGCTGCTCGACTTCGCTGTCCAGGGCTATATCGGGCAGGCGACGAAGGACATCGAGGCGGAGCTGGCGCGGCGGGAAGCGGGCCTGTCACTCGAGGTGCAGGGCGAGGTGATCGGGTTCCGGCAATCGACGGTCGTCCAGGCCAACGAGCCCGACGCGGAGCGCCGCGCGGCGATCGAGCGACAACGACTCGAGGCCACTGATGAGCATCTCAACCCGCTCTATCGCGAGCTGATCTCGCGCCAGCACGATCACGCGGCGCTGCTCGGCTACGGGAGCTACCGCGAGATGTGCCAGCAGTGCAAGGGGATCGACCTGGCCGCGCTCCAGGCGCAGACGGATGCGTTCGCGGCGGCGACCAAGGAGAGCTATCCCGTGGTTCTAGAGCCCGAGCTCCGGCGGACGCTCGGGCTCGGGCTGGGCGATCTGCGCCGCTCCGACCTGCCCCGCTTCTTCCGCGCCGTCGAGGAAGACGGGCTATTTCCGGCCGGCCGGCTCGTGGACAGCCTGCTCGAGACGATCCGGGGGTTGGGCATCGGCAAACAGCAGAACGTGATCCTCGACGTCGAGCCGCGACCGAACAAGTCGCCGCGCGCCTTCTGCGCGCCTGTGCGCGTGCCGGATGAGGTCTACCTCGTGATCGCGCCGGTGGGCGGCCGGGACGACTTCTCGGCTCTGTTCCACGAAAGCGGCCACACCGAGCACTACGCCCACATCGACCGCCAGCTCCCGTTCGAGTTCCGCTACCTGGGCGACAACGCGATCACCGAATCGTTCGCGTTCCTGTTCCAGCACCTCGTCGAGGATCCCGTGTGGCTCGAGCGACGGCTGGGCGTGCCCGATCCCGCCGATGCGATCGCCTACGCGCGGGCCCACCGCCTCCTCTACCTGCGCCGCTACACCGGCAAGCTGGCCTATGAGATGGAGCTGCACGGACCGGGAGACTCGCTCGATCACTTCGCGGAGCGCTACGCCTCCCTGCTCGGCGGCGCGCTGCAGATCGAGTGGGCGGAGCAGACCTTCCTCGCGGACGTCGATCCTGGCTTCTACTGCGCGTGCTATCTGCGCGCCTGGGCGCTTGAGACCTACGTGCGCTCCTATCTGCGCCACGAGTACGGGCCCGCCTGGTTCGAGTCAGCCGAGGCGGGAGCCGTGCTCCGTTCCCTGTGGAGCGAGGGACAGCGGCTGACGCCCGATGAGCTGCTCGCGAAGCTGTCCGGGGGCCGCCTGGACTTCGGCGTCCTGGTGGGGGATCTGGGATTGGGCTAGCGCCGGGCAGGTCGACTCTCTGCCCCCGGCGCCGGCCGGGGCGGTCGCATCTCTGCCGCCGGGCGCCGGTCGCGCGAGTGCTTTTGCTGGGGAGGGAGGGGGTGAGGGCGGACGATCGCCGGATCCAGTCCTCCGATGGTGCACAGCACGCCAACACCGGCGCCAGCAGTGAGCCAAGGCGTGTTAAGCACTCCTCGTGCACAACACGCCACGGCTCGGGTTTCGGGGCAACATTGGCGTGCTGTGCATCATCGATGAGGTGCGAGCGGGCCCATCCCTCCCTTCCCCAGCAAATGCACTCACGCGACCGCCCTCGCCCGCAGGGTCGGGTCGAAAGCCATCGAGCAAGGGCCTCGACAGACAAGACGCCAGCCCGGGCCACACCCCCAGGGCGCGCCCCGCGCGCCCCCTAACCCAAACCCCGCTCGATCGCGTCGAGCACCGTCTTGCGGTTGGCGTGCCGGCGCTCGTAGTCGCGGACCTTGCGCAGGTCCGCGGGCTTCAGTCCGTTCAGCCGCTGATCGACCTGACCGGCGGTCAGCTCGTCGTAGCCCAGGATCGGGAACGACGGCCCGACGCCCATCGTCCGACGGGCGCGATCCGCGCTTCGCACGATCCGATCGACGGGCTCGGTGGTGCGCACGCGCTTGCCCGCAGTGCCCAGCTGGTCGCGCCCGCGGCCCAGCATCCGTTCGAGTTCCTTGAGGAGATCATCCGTCTGCTGGCGTCCGCGCTTGACGAGTTCGACCGCCAGCTCGTTGGCGTCCGCGCGTGTGACCCACCCTCGCTCGGCGGCCTCGTCGAGCGTCTGCTGGATTCGCTCGCGACTGATCAGCACGAGATCGAGGGGCTTGATGATCGTGTTCGCGAGCTGCTCCCCGATGTTCGCCGTCTGGCTCGCCTGGCTGGACGACGTGGACGACTTGGAGCCGGACCGTGTCGTCTGTTTACGGGAGCCGGTGGCTCCCGAACGACCAGACGACGTAGATCTCGGTGCCGGCATCTCCTCCTCCTCCGTGGATGAGCCCGTCGCGAGCGTACCGCACGGGCTTCACTACCCGGCCACGAGCAGTTCTAGCAATGCCTTCTGCGCGTGGCGGCGGTTTTCGGCCTGCTCCCAGATCCGCTGGCGGGGCCCGTACAGGACCTCCTCGGTGATCTCCTCGCCCGGGTGGGCGGGCAGGCAATGGAGCGCGATCGCGTTCGGCGAGGCGAGGTCGAGCAGTGGGTCGTCGAGCCGGTATGGCGCAAGCGCCCGCCGGCGCTCGCCGGCCGTCTGCAGATCGTCGCTCATGCTGACCCACACGTCCGTATACAGCGCGTCGGCACCGCTCGCCGCCTCGCGGGGATCGCCGGTCAGAACCGCCCCGGCGATCGGCTCTAGCGCGTAACCGGGCGGCGAGGCGATCCGCACCTCGACGCCGGCCAATCCACCGACGATGGCCAGCGAGCGGGCGACGTTGTTGCCGTCGCCGACATAGGCCAGCGTCAGTCCCTCCACTGCACCGAACGCCTCGCGCAGCGTGAGCAGATCGGCGATCGCCTGGCACGGGTGGTGGGCGGCGGTGAGCATGTTGATCACGGGAACGGTCGCGTAACGCGCCAGCTCCTCGACGAGTTCGTCCGGCCCCGTCCGGATCCCGATCGCGGCCGCATGGCGGGAGAGCACGTACGCCGTGTCTCGGATCGACTCACCGCGAGACAGCTGGAGGTCATCGCTGCCCACCACCATCGGATGGCCCCCAAGCTCAGCGATGCCCGCCTCGAACGACACACGGGTGCGGGTCGAGGGCTTCTGGAAGATCAGCGCCACCGTCCGCCGCAGCAGGGCGTCGGAGCACATCGGAGCGGTCTTCAACTCGAGGCCGCGCTCTATCAGCGCGTGCAGCTCCGGCTCGCTGAGCTCGGATCCAGTGAGAAAGTGGCGAGTCAAGTGCGGCAGTCTACGTGCGCGTGCGCATCCTCACCTGGAATCTCAAGCACGGTCGCTCGGTCCCAGGGTCGGGCCGCGATCTGTTCGATCAGTTCTGTTCTGCGCTCGCCGGATGGGATTGGGAGGTGGCCCTGCTCCAAGAGGTCCCGCCCTGGTGGCCCGTGGATCTGGCGCGCGCGACGGGCTCCACGCAGCGCCACGTACTGACCTCACGCAACGCGCTGCTTGGGGTCCGGCGCGTGATCGCCACCCGCTGGCCCGACACGGTCAAGTCAAACGGCGGCGGCTGTAATGCGATCCTGGTCAGGCGCGGCTTGATCACCGCGCATCGCGCGCGGCTCGTCTCGCTGGTCCCGGAGCGGCGGCTGGTGCACGCGGTTCGGCTCGGAGGCGTCTGGCTCGCCAACGTGCACTCGGGGGCTTCGCAGCGCCAGGCGCGCCTGTCGGCGGCGGCGAGCGCCGCGTGGGCGGGGCCGGACCCGGTCGTCCTCGGCGGGGACTTCAACCTCCACCTGTTCTCGCTCGAGGGGTTCGAGTGGGCCGGCGGATACGGCGTGGATCACGTATTCGTCCGGGGCATGGCGCGGCCGATCGCCGCGGTCGAGGTCCTCGACAGCGGCCCCCTGTCGGATCACCCGCCGGTGGTCGTGAACCTCACGCCCCGCGGGCCGTCCGCAAACCAAATCCCCTGAGCACGAGCAGCGCCTTCTCGCCCAACGTCCCGCGGCCGGGCAGGATGCCCAGCTGCGTCGCCGCGCCGTAGAGGTCGTAGAACGCCCGCACGCGAAACAGGCGCTCGCCCCGCAGCTCGCAGTAGAAGATGCAGTGCAAGACGACGAACCGGTTGGTCGCGGGCAGCCCCTCGAGCGGTCCCTTGTGGGTCGCCACGAGCTTGGCCGGGGCGGCCACGAACTTCTCGTTGGTGAGACGCTCACCCGTCCGCTCGAGCCGCGCGTCCGGGAATGCCTCCCACAGCCGGGCCGCGTGGCGGGCAAGCTCGTCGGCTCCCTGCAGCGGCTCGCCCGTCAACGGGTCCTCGTAATGGAAGTCGGGGGCTAGCAGCTCCTCGAAGGCGGCCGGGTCCTTGCCACTCCACGCCGCCTCCCAGGCGTTGATCAACTCATCGACATGGTCCACGCCGCTCACGCCTGGTGAGCCGAGGCGTCGAACACCGGCAGCCCCTCCTCTGGCGTCGAGGCCTCGGCATAGCGCCGGCGGGGGATCCGGCCAGCCCCGCGGGCGAGCACGCCCGCCTGGACCGCGAGCCTGATCGCCTGCGCCATCGCCACGGGATCGTGTGCCCGAGAGATCGCGCTCGCGCACAGGACCGCATGGCAGCCCAGCTCCATCGCCAGCGTCGCGTCGGTCGCGGTACCGACGCCGGCGTCGAGCACGACGGGCACGCCGGCGTGCTCGACGATGATCGAAATGTTGTAGGGGTTGCAGATCCCCATTCCGCTGCCGATCGGGGACCCGAGTGGCATCACCGCGCCGCAACCCAGATCCTCGAGCCGGCGGGCCAGCACGGGATCGTCAGTCGTGTACCGCAGCACGACGAAGCCGTCATCGACCAACGCCTCCGCGGCCGACACGAGCTCAACGGCGTCGGGCAGCAGCGTGCGGTCGTCGCCGATCACCTCGAGCTTGATCCAGTCAGTCTCAAACGCCTCGCGGGCGAGCTGTGCCGTGACGATCGCGTCGCGCGCCGTGAAACAGCCCGCCGTGTTCGGGAGCACTTCGACGCCCGCCGCGGTGAGCACGTCGAGGATCGACCCGCGGGCCGAGGGGTCGAGCCGGCGCAGCGCCACCGTGCACATCTCCGCGCCCGACACCTCGAGCGCTTGCGAGAGCACCTCGTGGTTGGCAAAGCCGCCGGTGCCGAGGATCAGGCGGGACTGAAAAACCCGGTCTGCAATCCGAAACTGCTCGGTCACGATCTTCATCCTCCCTGAACCGCGGCGACGACCTCAACCTGAGCGCCGTCCGTCAGCTCCGTTGTGCTCCATGCTCCGCGCGGTACGACCTCGCCGGCGACGGCAACCGCCACGCCACGCCCCTCGGGAGTGTCGCTCAGCAGCGCGACGACGGACGCCACGGTCGCGCCGGCGGGGAGCTCGTGTGGTCGTCCGTTGACCGACACGAACATCGTCACACCCCCGCCAGCATGCCCGTGAAACGCATTGGACTGAACTCGGCGGCGAGCTCGGACGGCTCCTCGCCGATCAACGTGGCGGCCATGATCTCGGCGGTGATCGGGGTCAGCAGGATGCCGTGCCGGTAGTGGCCGGTCGCCCAGTGCAGCCCGGGCAGCGATCCTCGGCCGATCGCCGGGGCGTTGTCTCGCGTCCCCGGCCGCAGTCCGGCGGCCAGCTCGTCGATCACCAACTCGCTCACGCCTGGCACCAGCTCGATCGTGTCTCGCAGGAGCTCGAACACCGCCCCGGCGGTCACGGTCGTGTCGAAGCCTCGTTCCTCGCTCGTCGCCCCGAGCACGTAGCGGCCGTCCCCGCGGGGCACGATGTAGGACCCCTGCAGCCGCAGCACTCGCGTCAGCAGCCCGGGTCCAGCCGGATCGTGGAGCCGCAGGATCTGGCCCTTGACGGGGCGGATGGGTACGCGGGCCTCGCTGGGAATACCGGCGATCGAGTCAGACCACACGCCGGCCGCGATCACGACCTGCCCGGCGCCGATCCGCTCTCCACCGGCCAGGCGCACGCCGCAGGCCCGGCCGCCGTCCACGAGTACCTCGGCCACCTCCGCCCCCGCCCGGATCACCCCGCCCGCGCGTCCCACCGCCGCCACCAGCGCCGCGCACAGCTTCCGGGGATCGATGACGTGGTCGTCCGGCAGCTCGAGCGCCAGCCGCAGCGCCGGCGCCACCCCGGGCTCCAGCCGCCGTGCCTCGCTGGCCCGCAGTCGCCTCACCGCGAGACCGAGCTGCACGCGCATCGCCAGCTCTCGGTCGAGCGCCTCGGCCTCGTCGCCGTCCCGGGCGGCGAGCAGCGTGCCGCACGCCATATAACCGGGGTCGCGGCCCGAGGCCTCGGCAAGTTCGGCGACGAACGCCGGGTACTGTCGGGCGCTGGCCAGCGTCAGGCGCAGCAGCGAGCGCTCGACGAGCTTCGCTTCGGCGATCGGCGCGATCATGCCGGCGGCGACGTGAGAGGTACCGCCGCCGGGCTCGCCACGCTCCAACAGTGTTACGCGTAAGCCCTCGTGCGCCGCGCGCCAGGCAACGGCGAGGCCGATCGCGCCGCCGCCGATCACGGCGACATCGAATGATCTGGTTGAGTTGGACAAGCTCGCTTCCTCCGCCGGCATTACCCGGGTCAGGTTCAGACGGTCGGCGGATCTCGGTCCGCCCTCTCAGCCCGGCTCCAGGGCTCCCGTTGGCGTCAATGCTAGCGCGGCACTCCTGCCAGACTTGGAGCGTGCCCGACCGCCGCCAGCGACTCGAGGAAGCCCGGCTGTACCTCGTTTGCGACGACCGCCCGGACGAGTTCCTCGCGGCCGCACTGCGGGGAGGCGTCGACATCGTTCAGCTCCGCATGAAGGATGCCGGCGAGGAGGACATCGTTTCCGCGGGGCGCCGGTTCGTGCGCGTGTGTGGCGAGCACGATGGGTTGCTGATCCTCAACGACCGGCCGGACCTGGTCGACGTGGTGGGCGCTGATGGGGTCCACGTGGGGCAGGACGACGTTCCCGTGCCCCGTGCCCGGTCGCTCGTCGGTCAGGATCGTCTCGTCGGCCTCTCGACCCACAGCCCGCCTCAGATCGATCGGGCCTCCGGGGTCGACTACATCGGCGTCGGGCCGGTCAACGCGACCCCGACCAAGCCGGGGCGGCCGCCGGTGGGCCCGGCACTCGTGCGATACGCCGCCGGCCATGCGCCTATGCCCTTCTTCGCGATCGGCGGGATCAACGCGGACAACGCCACGACGGTGCTCGCGGCGGGCGCAAGCCGGATCGCGGTGGTACGCGCGCTGACCCTCGCCGAGGATCCGGAGGCGCGCGCTCGCGAGCTCCGTGCCCAACTTTCAGCCGCCGAAAGGGAGCCCGTTGGCCCAGCGTAGTCGCAAGCGCGGGCGGCGCTCGAAGCATTCTCGTGGAGCGGTCGCGACGGCGACGGCGCCCAAGTCGGCGGAAAACGGGAGGGCTGCCAAGCCTCCGAGCCGCTCGGAGCAGCGCGACGCGGCGGTCCGCGCCACGCTCACGCCGATCGCCCCCGGCGAGCGGCCGTGGTCGATCAGGATCGCCGTGCTCCTCGCCCTGATGGTCGGCGTAGGCAATCTGATCGACGTCCTCCTCGGCGGCCGGATCACGGTCGGCCGCAGCCACGCCGGCGTCGGCGGCGTGGTCCTGTTCTCGCTGATGATGGTCGTTTGCGCCGTCGGGATGTGGAAGATGCGCTACTGGGCAGTGCTGGGCTTTCAGGCCATCCTCGCGCTCGTGATCCTGCTCTTCTCGCTGTACCTGATCCGGGCGAGCAATCTCCTCGGATTCCTCTTCGCGGCGGCGGTTGTCGGTGGCGGCGGCGTCCTCTTCTACAAGCTCGTTCGCACGCTCAGCCGCATCCAGATGCCGACGTACCCGGGCCGTTAGCACCGCGCGTCAGGCCGCCCGGTCTCTGTACACGGACTCGGATAGGCTCAGTGGTATGGCAGAGGCTTCCTATGACTGCGTCGTGATCGGCTCGGGTCCGGGTGGGTACGTGGCCGCGATTCGCGCCGCCCAGCTCGGAATGAAGACCGTTGTAATCGAGAAGGACAGGATCGGCGGGCGCTGTCTGAATTACGCCTGCATCCCTGCGAAGGCGATGCTGCGCGTCGCCGACGTGCTCACCGAAGTGCGCGAGGCCGGCGAGTTCGGGATCCGGGTCGGCGCGCCGGAGCTCGACTACCCAGCGGTGAGTGCCCGCCGTGAGAAGGTGATCTCGACGCTGACCGGCGGCGTCAGTGCCCTGCTCAAGAAGAACGGGATCGACGTGATCGAGGGCGAGGGAAAGCTCACCGGCAAGGGAACCGTCGCCGTCGGCGACCAGCAGATCGCCGGAAAGACGATCATCCTCGCCACCGGGTCGCTCAAGAAGCCGATCCCGGGCACCGAGTTCGGCGGACGTGTGATCGGCACCGAGGAAGTGTGGGCCCTGGAGGAGCTGCCGAAGTCGATGGCGGTCGTCGGGGCCGGCGCTTCGGGCGCGGAGATCGCCTCCTGCTACGCGCGGCTCGGCACCGAGGTGCTGCTCCTGGAGGCCCTCGACCGCGTCCTGCCGACCGAGGACGCCGACATCTCCAAGGTCGCCGAACGGGGACTGAAGCGGCAGGGCATCAAATTGCACACCGGGACGCTCGTCGAGAATGTGCGACCGGCCGAGTCCAGCGTCAGTTGCACGTTCGGCGACGCCACCGAAGAGGTCGAGTGGTTCGTGATCGCAGCCGGCCGCGGCCCTGACATCGAGGCGCTGGGCCTCGACGCCGCGGGAGTCAAGCTCGAGGACAGCGGCCTCGTCGAGGTCGACGGCGCTATGCGCACGAGCGTCGAGGGCGTCTATGCGATCGGCGATCTCGTGCACGGCCCCGCACTCGCCCACAAGGCCTCGGACGAGGGCGTGATCGCGGTCGAGGACGCCGCCGGCCTCCAAACCCACCCGATCGAGTACATCGACATCCCCCGGGCGACGTTCTGCACGCCGAATGTCGGCAGTTTCGGGCTGACCGAAGCGCAGGCTCGCGAGGCCGGGAACGACGTCGTCGTCGGCAAGGTCCAGTACGGCGCCGTCGGCGCCGGCACCGTGTACGGCGACCGCACGGGGCTGATCAAGATCGTCGGCGAGAAGAAGTACGGCGAGCTGCTCGGCGGTCACATCGTCGGCAGCCGGGCCACCGAGCTGATCCAGGAGCTGGTCAATGTCCGCGTGCTCGAGGGCGGCTACCCCGAGATCGCTCGGACGATCCACGGCCACCCGACGCTGTCGGAGGCGGTCATGGAAGCGGCGCGCGCCGCGGACGGCTGGCTGATCCACGGCTAAGTGGTCTCCGCGGGGAGCACTAACGGAGCCGGACGGTGGTGACTGTGACACCGGTTCAGCCGGTCTTCTATTACGACCTCGGCACCCCGGCCTGCTACCTCGTCGCCGAGCGGATCATGACCGCCCTGCCGGTGGTGCCCGAGTGGGAGCCGGTGCTCGGCTCGGCGATCGGCGTCGACGATACCGTCATCGACCGGGAGTCGCTCAGGCGCCAGGCCGCGGAGGAGGGCCTCTTGCCACTGCGCTGGCCCGCCGTCTGGCCGCCCGATGCCCGGGTCGCCACGCTCGCGGCCGCCTACGCCAAGCAGATCGGGCGCGCGGTGGCGTTCTCGCTGGCGTGCTTTCGCCAGGCGTTCGCCGGCGGCCGGGATCTCGGCGATGAGGACACGGTGCTGATCGCGGCGGCCGCGTGCGAGATGCATCCGACAGCGGTGCTCAGGGGGATCCAGCTGCGTTCGGTGTCGGACGCCCTTGCGCGCGCGAACGAGCGGGCCCTGGGCGCATCGGTTTCCACCCTGCCGGCGATCGCGATCGGCGACGAGCTGTTCGAGGGGGGCCGAGCGGTAGAGGCGGCGGCCGAGGCTTTGGGGGCGCTTACATGAAGGCGAACCGGGCGTTCGAGCTGATCATCTCCCGGGGCGGACGCGAACCGGCCTTCCTCGCCGATCGCGACCGGCTCGATCGGGTCGAGGTGATCTCGATCGACACCGGCGAGGTCGAGCTGTTCTGGGAGCTGCCCGCCAAGCAGGCGACGAAGCTGATCAGACAGCTCCGCGCCGATCTGTTCGAGCTCGAGCCAGGCGACTTCATCGAGTCCTGGGAAGGGCGCGACGTCGGCGCCGACGGAACGCCGTGAGCGCCGCAGGCGGCAACCGGGGGGAGACGCGGGTCGAGGAGCCGAGCCGGGCACAGCGAACGATCGCCAGGCGGGCGGCCGAGTCACGGGCGACCATCCCGGACATCGAGCTGACGGTCGAGGCGGACATGACCGCCGGCGTCGCGCTCCAGCAGGCGAGGTCGTGCTCGCTCACCGCGCTGCTGATCAAGGCGTGCGCGCTGGCGCTGCGCGAGGTCCCGCGGGCCAACGGCGCGTACCGCGACGGCCACTTCGAGCTCTACTCGCGGGTCAACGTCGGACTCGTGGTGGCGAGCGGCGACGGACTGTCAATCCCGGTCGTCTTCGATGCCGACGCGAAACCGCTTCCCGAGCTGGCCGAGGAGGCCGACCGGCTCGTGGCACGCGCGGCCGCCGGCGAGCTCACGCCGCCGGAGCTGTCGGGCGCGACCTTCACCCTGTCCGACGTCGGGGCCTACGGAATCGCGACCGCTGCCCCGGTGATCGTGCCGCCGCATGCCGCTGCCGTCGCCACTGGCGCTGTCAGATCGACGCCGGCCGTCCGGGATGGGGCGATCGTTGCCGGCCAGTGGATGACGATCACGCTCGCGGCGGATCACCGGATCCTCTACGGGCAGGAGGCGTTTCGGTTCCTGACGGCGATCAAGGGTCACGTGGAGGCGCCGGCGGCCTGAGCCGCTGGGCGCGTCAGCAATGGCGGGACCACGAAGCGGTGGCGTGCCCGCGTGCGCACGCCCCCAATGTTGCCAAGGCAGCATTGGGGGGGAGAATTGCAACAAATGACTCGAGCGTCTGCGCTGGCGGAGCTCCTGAGACCGGCGATCGGCGATCGGCGCGTGCTCGCGGCGATCGCTGCGATCCCTCGCGAGCGGTTCGTCCCGGCGCCGGAGCGTTCACGCGCCTACGAGAACGTCGCGCTCCCGATCGCCTGTGGGCAGACGATCTCACAGCCGCTCGTCGTGGCGAGGATGCTGGAGACGCTCGCCCTGCAGGCCCGAGACCGGGTGTTGGACATCGGGACGGGTTCCGGCTACCACGCGGCGCTGCTCGCGCTGCTGGCCGACCACGTGTGGACGATCGAGCGCCACGCCGAGCTGAGCCACGATGCGCACGCCGTGATCACGGCGCTCGGGATCGACAACGTCACGTTCATCGTCGGCGACGGCTACCAGGGTCTGCCCGCCGAGGCGCCGTTCGACGCGATCAACGTCGCCGCTGCCACCGGCGATTCGGTGCCGCTGGCGCTCGAGGAGCAGCTGGCTGAGGGCGGGCGGCTGGTCGCGCCTGTCGGCGCGTGCGACCAGCATCTGATCCTGACTGAGCTGAGCCAGGGGAGGTTGAGGCGGACGAGGCTCGAGGCGGTGCGGTTCGTGCCGCTGGTGCATGAGTAGGTTGGCGGGTCTGCCCGGTGAGAGCATCGAGGGAGGAGATGGGCTGGCTCTCGATGCTGCTTAACACGCCACGACCGGCCGGAATCCCGAGCCGTGGCGTGCCCGGCACACTCCTCGTGCACAGTGCGCCAGGGCTCAGCGTTTGGGGTGCGGTGGCGTGCTATGCACGTCGTGGGGCGTGCATATCGCCGAAATCTCCCACTCGAAAGGCGATTTGGGCGATTGAGCATGCCGCGGGCGCCGCGCTGGAGCGCCAATCGCCCGCGACCTAATTCCAACCCTCTCCTTCCTCAGCAGGTGTTCGCCGCCCCCCCGCCCGACGCGCCACCGCCCGCCGCGCCACCGCCCCAGGCGCCACCGCCTCCGGCGCCACCGCCCCAGGCGCCACCGCCTCCCTACGCAGCCGCCCCCGCATCACCTCGATCGCGACCGGGTTGGAGTCGATCAGCACGAACCGGCGGCCGAGCTGCCGGCACACGGCCCCGACCGTTCCCGAGCCGGCGAACGGGTCGAGGCACCATCCGCCGGGGCGCGAGGAGGCGGAGACGATCCGCCGCAGGACGCCCTCCGGCTTCTGGGTCGGGTAGCCGGTCTTCTCGCGGCCGTTGGTGGGCACGATCGTGTGAAACCAGACATCCGTCGGCCGCTTGCCGCGGGCGGCCTTCTCCGCGGTGACCAGGCCAGGCGCCATGTATGGCTCACGCTCAACCGCGTCGGCGTCGAAGTGGTGCGCCCCTGGCGTGCGCACGTACACGAGGATCGTGTCGTGCTTGGCGGGCCAGCGCCGGCGGGGCTTGGCGCCGTAGTCGTAGGTCCAGATCAGCTCGTTGAGGAACGCCTCGCGACCGAAGATCTCGTCGAGCAACAACTTGCAGTAATGCGCCTCGCGGTAATCGATGTGGAAGTAGAGCGTGCCGTGCGACGCGAGCAACTCTCGACAGCGACGAAGCCGCGGTTCCAAAAACGCCAGGTAGTCGGCGAACGCATCCTCGTAGCTCACCGTCTGCAGCAACCGCGAGCTGTACCTGCGCCCCCCGAAGCCGACCCGCTCACCCCGCTCGTCCGCCGCCACCTGGAGCGTGTGGCGCGCCTGCGCACGGCCGGTGTTGAAGGGAGGATCTACGTAGACCAGGTCGAACGCTGCATCCGGAAGTCTTGAGAGGATCGTGGCGTTATCGGCCGCGATCACGAGGTCGTCGGTGAGAGCGAGATTGTCAGCTGTCGAGTCGATACGCATCCGCGCAACGTACCGTTGCCTGCGGTTGACATGGCCCGAAGCCGCTAGACTCGGACTCTCTCGTGTTCGCTGAGCTCGTTCAGCGGGTCCGCCGATTCATCTTCGAACGTCGGGTCGCCCGATTCGCTATCGCGTCGGTGGTCGCTGCCACGACCAGCGCCATCGTGTTCCCGATCCTGTACGTGATGGGGGCCTCGACCACGGTCTGCTCGGTGTGCGCCTTCACCGCCGGCGCGATCCCGAACTGGACGATGAATCGGAAGTGGACCTGGAAGGTTGAGGGCCGCGTGGCGTTCGGGCGCGAGATCCTTGCCTACATTCTTGTCTCCGCCTCGACGTTGGTCGTTCTGTCACTGGCGACGGGCTGGACGCACCGACACGTTCAGGGCATACCTGCGGGCCACGGTATCCGCGTGGCCCTCGTGACCGGGACGTACTTCGCTGTCCTCCTCGTCCTCTACGGCATCCGGTACTTCCTCTACCAGCACTGGATCTTCTCCGGCAAGAGCCAGCTCCGCGCCGCGCTGAGGTCGCGCCGGCGGCTGTGGGTCGAGGCCCGGGCCAACCGCACGCCGTAGAAGCCATCTAGCGCGGCTCCCGACACGAGCCGAAGATCTTCACGGCGCCGACTGCGGCGAGCAGGCGGTAGCCCGCACCTGTCGGCGGGACCGGCGCGCGCGTCCGGCTGCCCTCGCCGGCGGACTGGATCAAGACGTTGCCGGTGGCGCTCTCGGTACGCCGCATCGGCACCCCCAGGGTCCAGGCAGCGAGCGGCGCGTCCGAAGGATTGGTCGCGATCGAGCCACACGCGAGCACTCGCTCCGCGCCGCCGGCACGCTCCACGGCAGCGGGCAGGTCGCGCCGGATCGCGTCTTGGGTGCGGAGCGTTTGCGCCGCGGCTCCCAGATGCGGCCCACGTCCAGGGGCCACCAGTGTCAGCCCGACCACGACGGCCACCACCAGCAGGGCCAGTTGCGGCCGCAAGAATGCCCACGTCCAGCCCCATCCGACCGCGGCGACGGTGATCAGGAGCGCGACCGGGGCGATCAGGTAGCGGTCGCTGCCCGAGAAGCCGATCTGCGTCAGCACCGCCTCCACGACGATCCACGCGAGCCCGAGCATCGCGGCAAACGCCACGGCTGTCCGCGGCGCGGTCCACCGCCCGCGCCGGAACACCTCGACCAGCGCCAGCACCACGCCCGCCTTGAACGGAGTCGTCAGCAGCGGCCACGCGGTGCGTGTGATCTCCGAGCAGAAGGGGCAGCTGGCGAGGGCCGGGCTTCCCTGCCTTGGGTATTGCGCCCACCGCACGCCCCGCCACAGCGATCCCGAGCCCCACAGCTCAGGCAAGAACCACAGCGCCCCGATCAGGGGCACCATGGCGATCAGCAGTCCGCGCGTCGCCGGATGGCGACGCCACATCCACAGTCCGTAGAGGGCCAGGAACGGCCACGTCTCGGGGCGGATAAGCGCCGCCGCGAAACCGAACCACAGTGCCTGGCGAGGTGCACCATCGAAGAAGCGGAGGATCGCGAGCAACACCAGCGCGGCCAACAGGCCCTCCGACTCTCCCTGGAGCACACTGGCTGCGTACTGGTAAAGAGTGAGCAGCCCGGCGACGGCAACAGCTCCGGCGATCACCGCCGGCGCGCCTCCGGGAGCGTCGCTGCGTACGAGGCGCACGGCGGCGAGCGCGGCCAGCCCGACAGCCATGAAGCCCCCGGCGCGGGCCACGATCAACCACAGATCCGGCGCGGCTGCCCCGAACGGAGCGAACAGCGTCGTGAAGACCACCGGCAGCGGCTTCCACGTGGGCCCCCCCGTCGTGATCAGCGTGGCGTGGACGATCTCCCTCCCCCAGATGATCCACGCCCACGGATCGTAGGACGGCGCCGCTTGGACCGCCAGCGACCCCGCCGCCAGCAGCACGGACACCGCGGCCACAATCGTGTAGCCGCCGGGCCGAGAGACTGCGATCGTGGCCCGGCGGCTCGCGATCGCGGTAGCGCCGGTCATTGCCTGCGGCCGGCGTCAGCCGCCGGAGCCGGCCCTGCGCGAACGCGCTCCCCGCGAGCGGGCGCCACGGTCGCGCCACCAAGTAGTGAGCGCGGCGCGCGCGAACCGGAGTCCGTACCGGAAGTTTCCGTCCTTCTTGGTGTGGCCCGCATGGGTGGCGCGGTCGCGCATCGTGGTCGGCACCTCGGCCAGACGAAAGCCGTGGAGCGCCGCGCTGATCATCAGCTCCGATGCCTGGTACTGGGGCTGCTCAAGGATCACCGCGGCCGTGACCTCGGGGCGCACGGCGCGCAGCCCGCACGCTGGGTCGGTGACGCGGTGGCGCACCATCAGGCTGAAGATCGCGCCGAACACGATCACGCCGGTGTGCCTGACCTTGTCGGTCGTCAGCTCACTCCCCAGCCGTCGCGAGCCGGAGACGAAGTCGGCTTTGCCGTCGAGGATCGGCTGCACGACCTTCGCGATCTCGTCCGGCTCGTATTGGCCGTCGGCGTCAATCGTCGCGATCACCTGGGCGCCGCGGGCCCGGGCCAGCCAGTAGCCGAGGCGCAGGGCCGCGCCCTGGCCGCGGTTGACTGGAACGTCGCATACCAGCGCGCCGGCCGCCACAGCCTGTGCTGCCGTCTGGTCCTTGGCGCCATCGACGACCACGATCACCTCGGTCGCCAGACCGGCGGCCTCGCTGGGGATCTCGGCGACCACCTCGGCCACCGTCCCCTCCTCGTTGTAGGCCGGGATCACGACCGCCAGCGGCGCGCCGAGGCCGGGCGGATGGAGGGCGAGAAAAGCGTCGACCGCCTCTCGCTCAACGGGATCGAGCTTGCCTAGCTCCGCCTGGCTGACCGACGGCTCTCGCTGCTCGGCGGCCACGCTCATGCCGAACCACCCGGCACCGCGACGGGTTGATCCTTCTCGGCGCGCGACCATTCATCCCAGACGGCGTCGATGCCATCCGAGAACGTCCACCGGGGAGCCCAGCCCGCCGCCCTGGCGCGGCTGGGGTCGACGATCACGGCGGGCATCTCACCGGCCTTGGCGGGCCCGTGGCGGACGAACAGCTCAGCCCCGGTCCGGCGGCGGACCTCATCGACGACCTCGAGCACCGACAGCGAGTGGCCGGTGCCGATCACGACGGGTCCGTGCCATTCGTCGCTCAGCAGCGCCAGCCGGACCGCCTGGACGACGTCGCTGACGTTGACGTAGTCGCGCACCTGGCGGCCGTCCCCGTAGATCTCGAACGTCCCGCCGGTCAGGATCGCCCGCATGAGACGGGCGACGATGCTGTCTTTGGCCTGCATGCCGAGACCGTAGACGTTGGTCAGGCGCAGGCACGCGCACCGCACCCCGTAGGAGGCGGTGTACGCGGACATCAGCATCTCCCCGGCGGCCTTCGTCGCCCCGTACGGCGTGAGCGGGCGCAGGCTGGCGGCCTCGGTGATCGCGGGCGCGTCCATCGGACCGGTGACCGCGTTGGTCGAGGTGAAGGCGAGCGAGGTGGTTCCGGTGGCGCGGGCGGCCTCGAGCACGCGATGAGTGCCCTCGACGTTCGTTCGGTAGGTGCGCTCGGGCTGCTCGAGCGAGCGCAGCACCGAGGTCACGGCCGCGAGATGGACAACCGAGTCGATTCCGCCGGCGAACGCCCGCCCGAGAATCGCCTCGTCACAGATGTCGCCCTGGACGATGTCGACGTCCGAGTCGGGATGGGGCTGCAAGTCGACGACGCGCACGTGGGCGCCGTCACCTGATAGCTCGGACACCACCCGGCGGCCGATGAACCCCGAGCCGCCGGTGACCAGGATGCGACGCCCGCCCAACCCCCCCGGCCCGGATTCGCTCACGTCTGTGCCAGCGCGCTGGCGGTTTGGGGCAGCTCACTCGACGTCTCGGCCCACTTGACGGTCGCCTCGATCGCCGCCAGGTCGACCCGATCGCGGTGCTGTTCGACGACGTCGAACAGGTGGTCGATCAGGGCGGTGGACAGCAGCGTCGGCTTCAGTCCCAGGCCCTCGAGCGCGGTGTGAACGACGTTGTAGTAGTGGTCGTAGATCTCGACCCGCGGGTTGTCGACGTGGTCGATCGAGCAGTCCCCGGGGAACTGCTCCGCGATCGTCTCGGCGATCTGATTGATCGACAACGACTCCGTCATCTGGTTGAACACCCGGAACTCGCCGCGGTCGGCGGGGTTCTCGGAGGCCAGTCGGATGCACTCGACCGTGTCGACGATGTTGATCAGACCGCGCGTCTGTGTCCCCTTGCCGTAGACGGTCAAGGGATGTCCCAAGACGGCCTGGATCACCAGCCGGTTGAGCACCGTGCCGAAGACTCCGTCGTAGTCAAAGCGCGTCCAAAGACGGGGATCGAGCTTCGTCTGCTCGGTCTCGGCGCCGTACACCACTCCCTGATTGAGGTCGGTCGCGCGCATTCCCCAGATCCTGCAGCCGAACTCGATGTTGGTGCTGTCGTGGACCTTCGAGCAGTGGTAGAAGGAGCCCGGCCGCTTGGGGTAAATCATCCGGTCCTTGCGGCCCTTGTGCTCGACATCGATCCAGCCCTCCTCGATGTCGATGTTCGGCTGGCCGTACTCGCCCATCGTCCCGAGCTTGACGAGGTGGATGTCGCGGTCGATGTCGCCGATCGCGTACATCACGTTGAGGTTGCCGACGACGTTGTTGGTCTGCGTGTAGACGGCGTGCGCCTGCGAGATCATCGAGTACGGGGCGGCCCGCTGCTCGCCGAAGTGGACGATCGTGTTGGGATGGAAGTCCCCGACCATTTGATGCACGAACGTCGGGTCGCACAGATCACCGACGTAGGACTTGATCCTCCTGCCGCTGATCTCCTGCCAGGCGGCGATCCGCTCGTCGAGGGTTGCGATCGGGATCAGGCTCTCGACGCCCATCTCCTCGTCGTAGCCGCGGCGCGCAAAGTTGTCGTTCACCGCGACGTCGTGACCAAGTGCGGACAGGTGGAGCGCAGTCGGCCACCCCAGATACCCGTCACCGCCCAGAACCAAGATTTGCATACAAATGCTCCAGTACCTTCAGCTCGTTTTGAGATCGTCAGCGCTCATAGCGGGCGAGCACGCCCGTGGTTTGGGCCGCAACTCACCAACCGCCAGCCCAGAAGCGCACGAGAATAGCCGACCAGGCCACCAATAGGAGGCGGAAGGCTCCATAAGGTTACCCGGTTCGCCGCTTTTGGGCTGATACCTTCGCGCTCCGCAGATCAGAGTGTTCGTTGCTGGAGGCACCCGTGCGGGGCGGCTCGCCGGCAGCCCAGCTACGGTGATGGGGATGACCACGCAGCGCGGGGCTAGCAACGCCAAGGCCAGGCGCAAGCTGGGGTGGCAGCCCAATTACCCGAGTTGGCGTGATGGCTTCCGTACGGCCCCGGCGTAGGGTCCGGCGCGCCCGGCTGACGGTCGCCCTCGCCGCGGTGATCCTCGTGATCGCCGCGCTCGTCGCGCTGCTGGGTAGCGGCGGCGGCCACCCCGGGCTGCCGTTGCCCGGGATCGGTCGCCCCGCCCGGCCGGGGGATCCGTTCGCGTACATCCCTTCGCGTGAGGCCGACTTCCAGGCACGCGCGGTGGCCGGGAGCGAGAACGTCCTGTTTTCGAAGAGCCCCGGCGGGGCCACGGCGACCGCGGCGCGGGTGGCCGCCTTCCGCCCCTTGATCGACCGCGCCACCGCCGGCACCGGGATCGACCCCAATCTCCTCGAGGGGATCGTGTTCGTGGAGAGCGCCGGCCGGCCCGACGTGATCGCAGGTACGGACCCCGCCGACGCCTCCGGGCTGACCCAGATCCTCGCCCAAACCGGTCAGTCGCTGCTCGGGATGCACATCAATCTGGCACGAAGCCGTCAGCTCACCGACCGAATCGGCGCCGCATACGCGGCGGGACGGGCGAACGTGGCGGTCCTGCTCGAGCGTCAGCGCGCGCAGATCGACGACCGCTTCGATCCCCGCAAGGCGCTGGCTGCAACCGTCCGCTACCTGAAGCTCGCCGAGCAGCACTTCGGGCGCGCCGATCTCGCCGTCGTCTCCTACCACATGGGAATCGGCAACCTCCAGCAGGTGCTCGACGACTACGACGGCGGACGCTCGGTGCCGTACACCCAGCTCTATTTCGACACCTCGCCTGGCCACCACGGCGCGGCCTATGACCTGCTCGCCGGCTTCGGAGACGACTCCTCCCTGTACTACTGGCGTGTTCTCGGGGCGGTGCAGATCATGCACCTGTACCGCACCGACCCCCACGCTCTGGCCCTGCTCTCGACGCTCGAACTCGATGCCGACACGAACGCGGATGTGCTCCACCCTCCCGACCCGGCGCAATCGTTTGCCAGCCCGAATGCGCTGTACGACGCCTACAACTCGAGGACCCTCGTCCGCCTGCCGTCTGACCCGGCTCGGCTGGGTCTGGCCTACAGCCGATCGATCGGATCGCTCGCGTCCTCGCTCCACGTACCTGCGGCGCTCTACTACGGGCTTCGTCCCGCGGCGCTCGACATGCTGGTCGAGCTCGCCGCCCGCGTTCGCACGCTGTCGGGCGGCGCCGCGCCTCTGATCCTCGCCAGCGCCGTGCTCGATGAGCAATACGCGCAGCAGGTGGCGAACCCGTACACCGGCGCCACCACCGGCTACTCGTTCCAGATCTTCCGCCGGTATCGGACCCGCGCTCAGGCGCTCGCATTCCAGGCGATGCTCGACCGGCTGCAGGCGCTTGACCTGATCGCCTGGGAGCGGACGCCGACGACGATCGACATCGCGGTCGCATCGGACGCCTCGCGCGCGATCGTCAACGGGCCATAGTCATAGGATTCGGATCCGTGACCGACTCGATCCGCACCCCCGACGAACGGCTCGAGGGCCTTCCCGACTTTCCCTTCACCTCCTACTACCGTGAGCTCGACGGCCTCCGCTTGGCCCATCTCGATGAGGGCGACGGTGAGCCGGTCGTGTTCTTCCACGGCGAGCCGACGTGGTCGTTTCTGTGGCGCAAGGTGATCCCGCCGGTCAGAGACGCCGGGTACCGCTGCATCGCCCCCGACCTCCCCGGGTTCGGCCGCTCCGACAAGCCGGTCGACATCGGCTGGTACTCCTACGAGCGCCACGTCGACGCCGTGGCGCCGCTGCTCGAGGAGCTCGACCTGCGCGACGCCACCGTCGTCGTGCACGACTGGGGCGGCCCGATCGGACTGCGCCTCGCGGTCGAACATCCTGACCGGATCGCGCGGATCGTGGTGCTCGACACGGGCCTGTTCACAGGGCGTCAGCGGATGAGCGACGCGTGGAAGATGTTCCGCGATTTCGTCGAGCGCACCGAGGACCTGCCGGTCGGGTTCCTGGTGCGTGGCGCGTGCAAGCACGAGCCCGGCGACGACGTGATCGCCGGCTACGACGGGCCGTTCCCGAACGTCGCCTCCAAAGCCGGCGCCCGTGCGTTTCCGCTGATGCTGCCAACCTCGCCGGAGATGCCCGGCGCCGAGGCGGGCCAGCGCGTGCTCGACGCGCTCGGCTCCGACCGGCGGCCGAAGCTGGTCCTGTGGGCCGACTCAGACCCGATCCTGCCGCCGGAGGTCGGCCGGCGATTCGCCGGCGCGCTCGGCACCGAGGTCCACCATGAGATCGCCGACGCCAGCCACTTCCTCCAAGAAGACCAGGGCCAGCAGATCGGGGCCCTAATCGCCGATTGGCTCGGGTCTTAGGGCCCCGCGCTGCCTAAACCGTTTCGGTCTCGCGAGGCGAGGAGGCCTCGGTAGCGGACGCCGCTTCGGTGTCCTCGATCCGCTTGGCCGCCTCGCTCACCTGCGACACGCTCGGGCTCGCCGGCGCAGCGGGAGCCGACGGCTTGGTCTCCGCCGGCGCAGCGGGAGCCGACGGCTTGGTCTCCGCCAGCGCCACGGTCTCCTGCATCCGCGCCTCGTACGCCGCCCGGGCGACGTGGTCGGGATGCGAGAGCACTTGGTCGCCCTTCAGGAACCGGCCGATCGCCTCCGTCGCGCGCCGCGGCATGATCGAGTTGAAGCGCAACATGCCGCCGAGGGACTTCGGGACGAACATCTCGTAGCGACCCAGCTGGAGTGCCTCGACAATCGCGTTCGCCACGTCCTCGGGCTCGACGGGCTTGAACCCCCGCGTCGTCGGGAGCCCGGAGCCGAGCTCCGTGTTGACGACGACGGGCATCACGACGCTGATCTCGACGTTGGTGCCGTGCAGCTCGGCGCGGATCGCCTCGCTCAACCCGACCACTGCGTGCTTGGTCGCGCAGTAGGTGGCGCCGCCGGGGAAGCCGGCCTTGCCCGCCGCCGAAGCGATCTGCACGAGGTGGCCGCGATTGCGGGGCAGGAATCGCTCGAGCGCGAGCTTTGAGCCGAAGATGACGCCGCTCAAGTTGATGTCGATCATCCGCCTGGCGGTGGCGTCGGTCTCCTCCACAAACGGGCCGATCGGCATGATCCCCGCGTTGTTGATGAGGATGTCGAGCGGTCCGAGCCGGCTCTCGACCTCGTCGAGGAACGCCGCGAAGCTGGCGCGGTCGGTGACGTCCAGGGCCAGACCGACCGTTCCGGCGCCGAGCTCCTGCGCCGTGCGCTCCGCCAGGGACGCCTCGATGTCGCCGATCGCGATCCGAGCGCCCTGGGCGATCAGCGCGGCCGCCGTGGCGCGGCCGATGCCGCGGGCCCCGCCGGTGATAGCGACCACCTGACCGGCGAGCGATCGTGAGACTTTCGCCATGAAATTTGTCCTCCTGGTTGAAATCCGTGCCCACGGAGTTTCCGTGCAATTGCCACGATACACGCGCCGCTGGTTGGTCAGCCAGCCGAGTCGCCCGCCGGCTCGCATCACCCGCGGCCAGCAGAGGCACGGCCCCCAACCGTGCGCCTGGATATCCTGCCGCCATGGCGACCTTCCGCTACGACGGACAGCAGCTCGCCTACACGGTGTACGGCAGGGGCCCGCGGACGACGGTGCTGATGCCCGGCCTGCTGCTCTCGCAGAAGATGCAGGCGCCGCTGGCGAAGGAGTTGGCCGCGCGCGGAAACCGGGTCGTCACGTTCGATCCGCTCGGTCACGGAGAGTCTGATCGCCCGCGCGACATGTGGCGCTACTCGATGACGGAGTTCGCGCGCCAGGCGCTGGCGCTGCTCGATCGGCTGAACGTCGACCAAGCCGTCGTCGGCGGTACCTCGATGGGCGCCAACACCACACTCGAGGTCGCCTCGCTGGCGCCGGAGCGACTGCGCGGGATGATCCTCGAGATGCCGGTGCTGGACAACGCGATCCCGGCGTGCGCGATCGCCTTCACACCGCTGCTGCTGTGGTTTACGTTCGGCGCACTAGCGGCCAAGGGGGTCGCCGAGGCCGCCCGCAGAATCCCCCGGTCCCGCGTCCCGTTCCTGCTCGAGCTGGGGCTCGATGCCGTCGCGCAGGATCCGGGGCCGAGCGCCGCCGTGCTCCAGGGGATCATCTTCGGCCGCACCGCGCCCCACCGCGTCGAGCGCCGGACCTTCGACGCGCCGGCGCTGGTGATCGGTCACCCGCGCGATCCCGTGCACCCGTTCTCGGACGCCGACATGCTCGCGCAGGAGCTTCCGAACAGCCGGCTGATCGACGCGAACTCGATCGTCGAGCTGCGCGTACGCCCGGCGCGTCTCACGGCCAAGATTGCCGACTTCGTCGACGAGTGTTGGGGCGTCGCGGCCGGCGGGCGCGACCGCGCCGCGTCCGCGGCCTGAGTGGGCTTTCGTCGCGGGTACGGGCAGGGGCTGTGGACTTTCGGCCCGCGGGCGCTGCGCGCCCCTAGCTAGCGTGGCGGCGCGGTCGGCTCGGCAAACGGCAGCTGGGAGAGGGAGGAGGCGGGGCGCGATCGCCGGCGTGTTGGGGGCCCGAAACCTGGATAACACGACAACGCCGGCGTTTGGGGCGGGCCGTGTCGTATCACCCAGGGCATTCATGGTCAGTACGGCAGGGCTCGGGTTTGCGCCGGGGATTGTCGCGCTGCCCAGGTTTCTGGATGGTGCACAGCACGCCAACGCCGGCGCCGGCGGGGAGCCGTGGCGCGTTAAGCACGCACTCCTCATGCACAACACGCCACCCCTCGGGATTCCGGGCCGTATTGACGCACTATGCGCCATCGAAAGAACCCGATCGCGCCCGATCCCCTCCCTCTTGCCGCCAA
>Ga0116216_10000289_pt1 | contig 44837 bp, 42 predicted proteins | sample Sb_taG_11_FD_89696 | JGI IMG/M metagenome (GOLD analysis project Ga0116216, IMG submission 89696) | Peat soil microbial communities from Weissenstadt, Germany - Sb_50d_3_AS metaG | ecosystem: Environmental > Terrestrial > Soil > Wetlands > Peat | place: Germany: Weissenstadt | collected 2010-09-21
AAATGGGCGCTGCTGGACTTTCTGATCGCGGCTCGCCGAGATGGGCGGCGCGTCGCGGGCTACGGCGCTCCCGGCAAGGGCAACACGCTGCTCAACTTCTGCGGCATTCGAACCGACCTACTCGAGTTCACGGTCGATCGAAATCCGTATAAGCAGGGCCGGTACCTCCCCGGGACGCACATCCCGATCCGCCCTCCCGAAGCGCTCGAACAGGAGCGGCCCGACTACATCCTGATCCTGCCGTGGAACCTCAAACGGGAGATCGTGGCCCAGCTCTCCCGCGCGCGCGACTGGGGCGCCCGGTTCGTCGTGCCGATCCCGGAGGTGGAAGTGCTGTGAAGGTCGTGATCTTCTGCGGGGGCCAGGGTCTGCGGATGAGGGAGGCGTCCGAGGTGGCGCCCAAGCCGATGATCCCGATCGGCACGCGGCCGGTCCTCTGGCACGTCATGAAGTACTACGCGCACTTTGGCTTCACCGACTTCGTGCTCTGCCTCGGTTACAAAGCAGAGGCGATCAAGCACTTCTTCCTGACCTACAACGAGGCGTTGAGCAACGATTTCGTCCTCTCCGACGGGGGTGCGACCGTCCATGTCCTCAAGACGGACATCCACGACTGGAACATCGCGTTCGTGGACACGGGACTGCACGCCTGCATCGGCGAACGGCTGCGCGCGGTTCGCCATCTACTCCGCGATGACGAGATGTTCCTGGCCAACTACGGAGACACGTTGACCGACGCCGATCTCGGGGCCACGATCGCGGTCGCCAAGGATGCCGGCGTGACGGCGAGCTTCCTTGCGGTGCGGCCGAACTACAGCTTCCACGTAGTGACGATGGATGAGCGCGGGATCGTGGATGGCATCCGCGACGTAACCCGCTCGGACGTCTGGATCAACGGCGGCTATTTCGTGTTCCGCTCGGAGATCCTCGACCTCCTGCGACCCGGAGAGGACCTGGTGGAGGAGCCGTTCCGCCGGCTGCTGGCCTCCGATCAGCTGCTGGCGCAGCGCCACGAGGGATTCTGGGCCCCGATGGACACATTGAAGGACCAGCAGTGGCTCGAATCGCTTCATGAGGGCCGGATGGCTCCGTGGCAGGTCTGGGAGATGGACCGCCGGATCGAGCGTGACCGCGCCATCGCCGCCTACGGTTGATGATCGGTCTAGCGCTCGATCGTCCTGCGTCGGCCCCGATCCGAGTGCTCGCGATCGGCGCCCATCCCGACGACATCGAGATCGGCTGTGGGGGCACGCTGATGAGTCTCGCCGAGCAGGGAGTGGTGTCGGAGGCCTCCGTGGTCGTCCTGAGCGGGGAGCCTGACCGCGCCGCGGAGGCCGAGCTCAGTGCAAACGCGCTCCTTAAGGGAATCGCAGTCAGCAGGGTCATCCTCGGCGACTTCGCCGATGGCTTCTTCCCGTACGACGGCCGGGAGATCAAGCGGTTCTTCGAGGAGCTCAAGGCCGACCTCTCGCCTGATCTGATCTTCACCCACCAACATCGCGACCTGCATCAGGACCATCGGATCAGTTGCGAGCTGACCTGGAACACATTCCGTGATCACATGATTCTCGAGTACGAGGTGCCCAAGTACGACGGCGACATCGGCCAGCCCAACCTGTTCATGCCGCTCGGCACCGATCTCTGCCGGCGCAAGATCGCTCATTTGATGACCCACTTCCCATCGCAGTTACCGAGGCGCTGGTTCAAGGAGGACCTGTTCTCCGGTCTGCTGCGTCTGCGCGGCATGGAGTGCAACTCGCCAACCTCGTATGCGGAGGCGTTCTATTGCCGCAAGGCGGTGCTGGCATGACCGCCACCCTTGCCTCGCCGGCCCTCACTCTGGTCGACTCCGATCGCGATATTGGACAAGAGGCGTATGAGCTGATGCGCCGCCTCTTCCCCCTCTGCCGCAGCCTGACCGGGGCCGGGGTCCGAGCGACATTCGACATCTTGCAGGACTACATCCCGCTGGTCTGCCGCGAGGTGCCGAGCGGTACCCGGATCTTCGACTGGACCGTGCCGGACGAGTGGAACATCCACGATGCCTACGTCCTGGCCCCCGACGGGACACGGGTCATCGACTTCCGGCGTTCGAACTTGCATGTCGTGTCCTACAGCGAGTCAGTGCGCACCACGCTTTCGCTCGACGAGCTGCGCCCCCGGCTCCACACGCTGCCCGACAGGCCCGACGTCGTGCCCTACCGCACCTCTTACTACGAGCGGACCTGGGGCTTCTGTCTCTCCCACCGGCAGCTGCTCGAGCTCGAGCCGGGCGACTACGAGGTGGTGATCGACGCGACGCTCGCGCCGGGGCATCTCACCTACGCAGAGTTCGAGCTCCATGGGCAAAGCGACGAGGAGGTCCTGATCTCGACGTATGTGTGTCACCCCTCGCTTGCCAACGACAACCTGTCAGGGATCGTCGTGGCGGCGATGCTGGCCAAGCTCCTCGCAGGGCAGCCACGGCGCTTCAGCTATCGGTTCCTGTTCGCTCCGGGCACGATCGGACCGCTGGCATGGCTTTCTCGCAACCGAGAGCGGCTCGATCTGATCCGTCACGGGCTCACACTGTCGTGCATCGGCGACGACGGACCGTTCACCTACAAGCGCAGCCGCCGTGGCAACGCCGACATCGACAGGGCTGCCGAGGTCGCACTGCGCGATCTCGGCACCCGGCACCAGCTGGCCGAGTTCGAGCCCTGGGGCGGCGACGAGCGGCAGTTCTGCTCGCCGGCAGTCAATCTCCCACTGGGCGCCCTGTCGCGGACAGCGCATGCGGCCCACCCACCTAACCACACGTCGATGGACGCGCTCGACCAGATCGATCCCGCGTCTCTGGGGGAGTCGGTGCGCGCATGCCGGGCGATCGTCGACGTGCTCGAGACCGACCGGGCATGCCTCAACCTGAGCCCCTACGGAGAGCCACAGCTCGGCCGCCGGGGGCTGTACCGCGCAGCTGGAGGTGCCGTTGCGAGGCCCGAGGACGAGTGTGCGCTGCTGTGGGTCCTTAACCTGAGCGACGGTTTCCACACGCTCCTCGACATCGCCGCGCGCTCGGGGCTGACCTACGACGCGGTGCGCTGTGCCGCCGAGCGGCTCGAGGAGGTCGGCCTGCTCGCCGATCTGTCAAGGGACGGGTGCCGGAGGTCCGCCTAGAACGTCGGCGTGTCGAGGACCGGCCTCGTGGTCGGGCCACGCTCGATCACGCTCGGAGATCAGCAGATGCTCCGCGGGCGGCCACTCGATCGCGAACGCCGGATCGTCCCAGCGGATGCCGCGGGCCGCCGCGGGCACGTACTCGTGTGACATCTGGTAGCAGACCTCTGTGCCGTCGACCAGCGTCTGGTAGCCCTGGGCGAGCCCCTCCGGTACGTACAGTAACCGTCCGTTCGCAGGGCTCAGATCGACTCCGATCCACCCTCGGTAGCTAGGCGACTGGGGACGCAGATCGACGATCACCACGTGTGCGCCGCCGCTCGTGCAGCGCATGAGCTTCGCTTCGCAGTGCGGTGTCTGCTGGTAGTGCAGCCCGCGAAGCGTGCCTCTCTTCTCGGTGTAGATCGTGCTCGCCTGTACGAACCGTGTCGCCAGACCGTGCTCGGCGAACTCGGCTTCGCAGAAGACGCGAGCGAGGAACCCACGGTCGTCCCTGCGACGCTCGACGTCGATGATCACGGCGTCCGTCAGGGCGGTCGGCGTGAAGATCATCGACCCGAGGCGAGTGCCAGTGGCAGCCGTAGATCCGCGTCGAGGCTGCCCATTGCCTGCAGCTCCTCGACGCGCTTGATGCGCAAGAAAGACGGGCCGGAGAATTCCGCCAACGTGAGGCCGTGGCTCGCGTAGGCATCCCGCAGTTCCTCAGCACCACGACGGACAGTCCACCGCGGCGCGGCCGCAGGCAGTACACGCGCGAGCTTCGAGCAGTCAACCCGATAGGAGCGTGTGTCGGGCCCGCTCCCGTGGGCGAACGCGATCCGAGTCCCTGGCATCACGTCCGCGACGGTCTCGGCGAGTTCGCGGATGCGGTAGTTCTCGCTGCTGGCCCCGACGTTGAACGCCTCGTCGTGGATCAGCTCGCGCGGAGCCTCCAAGACAGCCAGGAACGCACGAGCTATGTCTTGCACGTGCACCAGCGGACGCCAAGGCGTCCCATCGCTCTGCATCAGGATCTCGCCGATCGTGTGCGCATGGGCGACGAGGTTGTTGACGACCACGTCGAGACGAAGGCGGGGCGAGAAGCCGTACGCGGTCGCGTTGCGCAGATATATCGGACTGAACACGTTGTTCGCGAGCTCAGAGATGTCGCGCTCGGCGAGCACCTTCGAGCGCCCGTACGGTGTCACCGGAGCGAACTGCGCGCTCTCATCGAGCATCTCCTCGCCGGCCTTTCCGTACAGGCTGCAGGAGGAGGAGAACAGAAAGCGCGGAACCCCGGCCGCCCTGGCCTTGCGAGCCACCCGGACCGAGGCGCGGTGGTTGATGTCGTAGGTTGCCTGCGGATTGAGGTTCCCCAACGGGTCATTGCAGACCGCCGCCAGGTGGACCACCGCATCGAAGCCGAGGAAGTCATCTGCTTCGACGTCGCGGACGTCTTTGCGCACCGAGCTCACCTCGGGCGCGAGATCGCCCATCACGCACGGAGCGAACAGATCCAGATCGAGGCCGGCCACGTCGTGGCCTGCGTCCTGAAGCAACGGCACCAGGACCGAACCGATGTATCCGCTATGACCAGTGACTAGAACGCGCAAGTGGACCTCCAGGCAGGGACTGGGCAGTGATGACCGGCAGCGGCTGAGCGACTCGCGGACGAACCGTCCGCCGCCGACGCGAAGCGCCGATCCACACGTCCTCGGCCCCCGGAGTCCGGGCCAGGACCGACGCGACCGCCGTCGTGAACCCTCGGCGGAACTGCTGAGAAGAGAACCGCTCGGCACTGGCACGGAGAGAGGCCGGGCTGAAGCTCTCCCAGTCGGTCGCTCGCAATGCCTCCGCCAGCGCGTCGATGCTGCGCGGCCGGACGAGGAGCCCGGTCACTCCGTCCTTCACGATCTCGAGCGCGCCGCCCTCGGCGACTGCGAGGACCGGACGCCCGGCGGCGTGCGCCTCCACCATCGTGATGCCGAATTCCTCGATCGCCGGTGCCACGACCGCCCTGCAACCCGCGTATAGATCGATCAGACGGTGGTCATCCACGCGACCGAGGAACTCTGCGCGCACGAAACGCCTGCGCAGCCGCGCGAGGTCCGGGCCCTCCCCGACGACCTTGATCTTCACCCCGGCCCGGTCCGCAGCAGCGATCGCCATCTCGGTGTTCTTGTGCCTGGTGACTTCGCCAACCGTGAGCACGTAATCCTGCGGATCGGGCTCGGCCGCGAACCGCTCGACATCAACCGGCGGGTGCACGACGATCGCGTCGCGCTTGTAGAAATCTTGGATCCGCTTTCGCGTCAGCTCAGAGTTCGCGACGAAGGCGCTGACCCGCGCGGCCGCTCCCACGTCCCAACGGCGCACCGCGCCGAGCACCGCGCGGGCCGCCGGCCGGGCCGGCGCCGGCACGGCGTGCTCTGTTCGTTCTCGCTCGTGCCAGACGTAACGGAACGGCGAGTGGCAGTAGGAGACGTGGACGGCATCTGGCGCCGGCCGCACGCCGTGCGCAAACGCGCTGCTACTCGAGATGACGAGGGCGGCGTCGTCGACCGCTAACCGCTCGGCCGCCAGCGGAAGCAGCGGCAGAAACCGCCGATATCCCCGCTGCTCGGCGGCGAACGCCTGCAGGAACGAGGTTCGGATGACGCGATCGCGAAACCTGCCCTCGCTTGCCACCGGGTCGTACAGCAGCGTGGCGAGCTGGGCGCCCGGAAAGCAGGCGGCCATCGCCTCGAAGGTGCGCTCGGCGCCCCGCATTACGAGCAGATAGTCATGGACCAGGAGCACCCTGCCGGGTACGGGAACGGGCGTCTCGACGCTCATGCTCAATCAACGGCGGAGGCCGACGGCGGTGCACAGTTCGCCTCGACTGCGGGGCTAGCGCTGCGGCTGGTGCCGGGGCCGGACGAACGCCGTGTCATGCCAGCGGCCCCGCGTCTGCGTCTGCCGCCAGCCCGTCGCCATGAGCCACCTGACAAGCGTGGCGTGGGTATGTCGAGGCTCGCCGAGGTTCGGGAGTCCGCGTAACCGCAGCGCGCGCGCCCACCATGGCTGGCGGAATGAGGGCGAGGTCGTGACCACGCGGCGACGGCCGCCTGGCTCGAGTTCGATGACCTGGAACACAAACTCGTCCCTCCGCTGGGCAACTATCGTGCACCAGTCCATGCGGGCCGACTCCCGCGGGTCACCAGCGTCCAGATCCAAGCGCGGGTCCCGCTCAACATGGGGCTCCGCGTCCCGAGCCAGTTCGCGCGTGGCGAGGGTCTCCTCAGCCCTCAACGTGCGGGTGGGCTGAAGCGAACGAACCCGAGCACGCCGTGCCGTTCCCGGTCCAGTCACCGTCCGCGGTCCCTTTCGGCTCGTCACGATCTCAGCGATACAACGCTAAGTAGGTGAGTCCGTTTGCGTCTGGAACTAGAGATTCGTGTGCCGCGCCACGTGGCGGACCGTTCGCAGGAGGATCTTCACGTCCAGCCAGAGCGACCAGTTGGCGACGTAGAGGTAGTCGATCCCGACCATCTCGCGCATCGGGACACGATGGCCGAGCACCTGCCATGGACCGGTCATCCCCGGAGTCAGATGCAGCCGGCTGCGATCGAGGCCCAGCACCTGGGCGTCCTCGTCGACCACCAGCGGCCTCGGACCGACGAGACTCATCTCCCCCCGCACCACGTTGAAGATCTGCGGGAGCTCGTCCAACGACGTGCGCCGCAGAAACCCGCCGACGCGCGTTATCCGGGGGTCCTCGGCGATCTTGAACAACCCGGCTCCGGCCTCGTTGTGCGCACGGAGGCGGTCCTTCTGCGCCTCGGCGTCGTTCACCATCGAGCGGAACTTGAAGATCAGGAAATGTCTCCCGTCACGACCCACCCGGACCTGCCGGAACAGGATCGGGCCCGGCGAATCGAGCCAGATGGCGATCGCGATCGTGACCATGATCGGAGCGGCGAGCAACATCCCGATCGAGGTGGCGGCGAGGTCGAAACCGCGCTTTAGCAAGCGCGAGGACTGCGAAAGCCCGAAGCTGCGGATGCCGAGCATCGTCATCCCATCGACATCGTCGAACTCGACCGCCGAGCCCACGACTTCGAACATCCGGGGCAGCACGCTGACGCGGACCCCAGCCGCCTTCGCCACCCGGATCGGCCCCACGACGCCCGTCTCATCGCTGGTCGAGGGCGCGATCACGATCCGATCGACCTCCAGCTCGCGCACCAGCCGCCGGATGTCGTCCGACCCTTCCGGACCCTCTAGGTCCTCGGCGGCCAGCAGCACGGAAGCGACGACGGTCGCGCGGGCACTGCTGGAGGCGAGCCGCTCGCGGATGCGCTGAGCCCGCTCCAGCTCCCCGATCACGAGGCAGCGCTCGACCGCCGACAGACGCGCGGCCAGCCACCGCGACAGCGCCCGGCAGGCGACGATCGCGGCGAACGCGCCGACCCACAGCCCGGCGATCTGGTCCCCTCCCAACGTCCCCTGCTCGACCAGCCACTTGGCGATCGCCACACCGACCGCGAACAGAGCCGTGAGCTGCATCAGCGCCGGCACCTCGTCGAGCGTGGACTTCACCAGCCGTAGCTCGTCGCGGTCGTAGAGGCCGGCGATCTTGAACGGGATGATCACCAGCGGCATTGCCAGCGCCAGCAGCAAGGCCCGGTGCTCGCCGACGTTGAGCACGATGGCCACCGTGACCGTCACGGCGACGATGTCGGCGAGCCCGAGCAGCCGGTGCTGGAGCGTCGCGCGCCGAAGCACACAGGGCGGCGCCCGCTGATCGACCGCCACGGGCCCGCTCGGGGTTGCGCGCGCCGTATCGATCCCGAGGATGGCGGGCACGGTTGCCTCGTGGCGGATCGCGCCACCGAGTCCGTCACCGTGAATGGTCAGCTTCGAGGCGAGCCGAGGTGTCACGGACAATCAACGGCGTGGCGCAGACCGGGGGCTCTCTCATCACGGAAGACCCGTCCGAATCTCCACCGGACGCATACCGGTTCGGCGGCGCACGAACGGCCGCGCGAACTTCCGCGCGGCCGTATCGCACGCAGGTGGCCAGTCGCTAGTTGACCACGATGCCGAACGGCGCCGAGCTCGCCGGAAGCGCCGTCGGCGAGGCGGGCAGCTCGACCAGGTCGCCGCCATTGACCCGGAACGCGCTAACCGCGCGCCCGCCGCTGTCGACGACCCACAGCGTGCCGCCATCGGGACTGAGCCGGGCGTCCTCGGGCGCCAGGCCGGCCGGTCCGTTGAACGGCGTGCTACCGACCAGGCGCAGCGATCCAGCCCATTCGATCGCATAGCTCGAGATGCTCGGAGTCGCCGTGTTGACGGTGAACAGGAACCTCCCGTCGTGGCTGATCTCCACCCAGCACGGCGCGGTCTGCTGATCGGCGAACGGCGAGGACCCGATCGACGTCAGCGTGCCCGCACGGGAGACCGCGAAGGCGGACACCGTTCCGTTGCCGGCGCCGCCGTGCGCGTTGGAGACGAACAGCTGCCGGGGATCGGTCGGACGGAACTCGCTGCCGAACGGTCCCGGTCCCTGAGCCGCGAACGGCGAGCCCGGCGCGGCGGTCAGCCGGCCGTCACGGCCGACGCTGAAGCTGTCGATCAGCGATGTCCCCACACGAGTGCCGACGAGGTTGCTCCCGTCGCCGTTGAACAGGACGTCGCCGGGCTGTGCATCAGCGGGGAGCGGGACCGTCGAGCCCGGGATCGGGAGCAGCCGACCGCCAAAGGCCAGGCGGAAGCCGGAGTAGTCGGCGCCGGCGGCACCGGCGTTGGCGACATACACCAGGCCCCTGTGCCTGGCGATGCTGACGGGCTCGACTCCGCCCGAGGAGACCAGTCCGCCTCGAACAAGCCCGAGCGCGCCGTCCCGCCTGATCCGCAGGACCGAGATCTGGTTGCTGCCGGCATCGACCGCCAGCAGGTAGTGACCCCGGCCGGCGATCTGCAGCGCGCCCTGCGACCCGATCACGGCGCCGCTGCCGGCGCCACCCGTGGGAAACGGGGATCCCGGGATCGGTGTCAGGCTGCCGTCGGCGTGACGGTCAAACGCGGCGACCGTGTTCGCCGGGGACGTGTTGTCGTTGATGTACACATGACCAGTTACGGCGCGGCCGTGCGCACTGGCGCTCGCCGCGGTGGCGCCCGCGATCACGAACGCGAGCAGCGCACAGCGACGCAGCACTCCCAATGAGGAACGCATTGCTTCTCCTTTGTGGCTAGGTGTTGCGGTAGCCGTCAGTTACGGGCCGGAGAGGTACACCCGACGCGGTGTCACTCCGACCGGACAATGACTTTCATTTGAGCAGACGAACACCGCCTCATCAACGGTTACACGTCAGTTGACATCGAACCGTAAGAACTCTCGCCAGTGTCACGCGGCCGCCGGGAGGCTGAACCGGACGCGCGTTCCCGCCGGCGACTCCGCGAGCCAGATCTGACCCCCGTGCGCCTCGACGATCGCCCTCGACACCGCCAGGCCAAGCCCAGCGCCGTCGCTCGTGCGGGAGGCGTTCACCCCACCGCGGTAGAAGGGCCCGAACACCAGATCGCGCTCGGCCGCGTCAATGCCGTCGCCGGTGTCGGCGACCTCGATCTCGATCCTGTCGGCCACCGGCTCGGCCCGAATCACCACGCTGCCGTCGGCGGGGGTGTGGCGGATCGCATTCTGGATCAGGTTGAACAGGACCCGTTGCACCTTCTCCGGATTCGCGCGGGCGGGGTGCAGCGAGTCCGGCAGGTCGGTGTGCACGGCCACCCCTTTGAGCTCGGCATGCACACGCATCGCCGCGACGGTCTCGCTCACCAGCTCATCGAGCGACACGCGCTCGAGCGTCCAACGGATGTCACCCGCCTCCAGGCGCGAGAGCTCGAACAGATCGTCGATCAGGGCACTGAGCGCGACGATGTGAGTCCGCATACGCTCGAGGTACTCCCGGCGAGCCTCACCGTCGACGATCTCGTCCTCGACGGCCTGCGCGAGCAGCCGCAGCGACGTGATCGGCGTGCGGAGATCATGTGAGACGGCCGCCACCAGGTGTCGCCGGGCCGTCTCCGACTGGTCCCGCGCCGCCTCCTCCGCCGCCAGCCGTTCGATCATCGCCGTGGCCGCGCCGGCGACATCCGCGAGCTCGTCGCGCGCGCTGGTCGAGATCGTCAGCTCACGCTCGCCTTCGCCGACGGCGAGCAGACCGTCGCGGATCGTCTGCGCATCGGCGATGATCGCCGCCGCCAGCCCGTTCGCGGCCACCACTCCGACCACGCCGGCGAAGGCCACGATCACCGCGACGAGCGCCGCGTCGTGGCCCGAGACGAACATCAGCAGGCTGAGCACGACGAGCGCGAGCAGCAACGGGCCGATCACGATCGCCACCGCGATCGCGAACTGCCTGCCCAACGGCCCGGCTCGCCCGCGCGCCCGAGCGGCGACCGCGACCCGCGCCGCGGCGAAGGCGGCGCAGCCGATCCCGGCGAGGATCATCAGCACCACGAGCGTGCCGCCGCCCAACGACGAGACCCCGATCGCCGCCGCCGCCAGCGCGGCGAGCAGGATCGCCAGCGCCGATCTCCGGCTCATGGCTGGAACCGGTAGCCGACCCCCCAAACCGTCTGGAGCCGACGCGGCTGCGCGGGGTCCGCCTCGAGCTTGGCCCGCAGCCTGCGAATGTGCACGGTCACCGTCGAGCTGTCGGTATAGAAGGAGTACTGCCAGACCGCCTCCATCAACTGATCGCGCGAGAATACCTGTCCCGGATGGCGCGCGAGGAACAGAAGCAGGTCGAACTCGCGCTGCGTGAGCTGCGTCTCCTCTCCCCGCACGTACACTCGCCGCGCCGCGGGATCGACCGTCAGGCCGTCGAGCTCGATCGGCTCCTCCTGCTCGGGCGAGGTGTCGATCCGGCGCAGGACCGCCCCGACCCGGGCGGTCAACTCGACCGGCGAGAACGGTTTGACGACGTAGTCGTCGGCGCCCAGGCGCAGGCCGATGACGCGATCGGACTCGTCCCCCTTCGCCGTGAGAAGGATCACCGCAATCCGATCGCGATCGCGCTCGCGCAACCGGCGCATCACCTCGAGGCCGTCCATCCGCGGCAGCATCAGGTCGAGCACGACAAGATCCGGCCGCTCGGACTCGGCGAGCTCGATCGCCTCTCGACCGTCGCGGGCGACGCGCGTGCGGTAGCCGGCACGGTCCAGATACCGCGCCACGATCTCGGCGATCGTCGGCTCATCGTCGACGACCAACACCGAAGCTCGGCGGTTGTCCTCCATCATCGCGATTCTGGCAGGCGCCGGACCGGCCGGATCGCCTCCGGCGCGGTGTTCACGAACTATTCAGAACTCCCGCGCGGACCGATGGCAACCGTTACGCTAAGCGGTCGATGGCAAGCGTGGCGAGTGACTCAGAGCTGAGCACGCTGACGGTCGCGGAGGCCGACGGCACAGCGCGGATCACGCTCGCGCGACCCGACAAGCGCAACGCCCTGTCGTTCGAGCTGATGACCGAGCTGATCGGCGTGCTCAAGGCGCTCGGGGCGCGCTCGGACATTCGCGCGATCGTGATCGAGGGCTCTGGGGTGGCGTTCTCCGCAGGCCACGATCTCGGCGAGATGGTGGGCCGCGCGCTGCCCTTCTACCAGTCGCTGTTCGACCGATGCACCGAACTGATGGAGACGATCCATCGGGTCCCGCAGCCGGTGATCGCAAAGGTCCATGGGATTGCCACCGCGGCCGGCTGTCAGCTGGTGGCGGCGTGCGATCTCGCGGTCGCCGCCGAGGACGCGCGGTTTGCCACCCCGGGCGTGAAGATCGGCCTGTTCTGCTCGACGCCCATGGTGCCGTTGTCGCGCGCGATCGGGCGCAAGCGCGCGCTCGAGATGCTGCTCACGGGCGAGCCGATCTCCGCCCAGGCGGCGCTCGAGTGGGGCCTTGTCAACCGCGTCGTGCCTGCGTCCGAGCTCGACAGCGAGGTCGAGTCGCTGGTCGCGTCGATCGTGCGCTCGAGCCCGTTGACGCTGGCCATCGGTAAGGAGGCGTTCTACGAGCAGGTGGAGCTCGACGAGCACCGCGCCTACGACCTGACCAAATCGGTGATGACGATGAACTCGATGGCCGACGACGCCCAGGAGGGGATCGGCGCGTTCCTCGAGAAGCGCCCGCCGAAGTGGACCGGAAGCTAGCTGGCGGCGTCGAGCGAATCGTCGTAGGTCCAGCGCCTGCCGGTCCTCGAGTGGTAGGCCAGGAACGTCTCCTGAACTCCCGGGTGAGTCGCGCCGCCCGCCACGATCGCGGTCAGCTCGCCGTCGAAGGCGCCGACGAACACCGCTCCGCCGGGCAGCAACGTCCGCCACCATCGTTTCCCGGCGTCCGTCGTCACCTCGACGACCGTGATCCCGCCGATCCCCTCCGACACGAAGTAGGTCCGGGGGCCGGCGATGCCGGGCTGCGAGGTCACTCCCGAGCCATCGGACGGCGGAGTCGGGAGCAGCGGTCCGTCGATCCGCCACGTTCTGCCGCCATCGACCGTCGCCGCCGGATACGTCTCGGAGCCGTCGACGCTGGCCAGCGCAAAGCCGTGCCGGGCGTCGGCGAACAGCCCCACTCCGAGGCTGTCAGCGGGCACGACGGTGCCCGGCCGTAGCGGGACCGCGTGCCGGCCCGCGTCCGCCGTGACCGTCGTCCGCTGCGGCCCTCGCGACGACGTCCGCCACGCGGCCGGCCACAGCATCACGTAGCCGCAGGCGGCCAGCGCCACCGCTGCCAACGCCGCCGCGACAACGCCCCGGGCCCCGATCGTCCTAGGCATCACCCCTACCCGCAGCCGTGAGACTGCTCCACACGGTCGACGCGGGGGCGCCGTAGTCCGGAAGCTCGCGCACGTCGATCCGCTCCACCCACTTGACCCACTGGAACCCTCGCGAGAACGGGGCTACCAGGCGGACCGGCGCGCCGTGCTCATGGCTGAGCGGCTCATCGCCGACCTGGGTAGCGAGCAACAGCTGACCGGCATCGTCGAGCGCGAAGCTCCACCGGTAGCCCGTCCTGGACACGATCGACACGTGACCAGCACTGCGCAGGACGCCGGCTCCGTCGAGCAGCCGGCCGAGGCCGACCCCCCGCCACCGCTGGGTCGAGTAGAAGCCACCGGTGCAGTCGAGCGTGGCTGTCAACTCGTCGACCGGCGTGAGCTGATCGAGCGACAGCGCGAGTTTGCGCGCGACCAGGCCAACGACCTCCAGGCGGTAGCTTTCGAGCGCGACCGGCTGAGGGCTGTCGGCCACCCACGACGTCGTCGGGAACGCATTGCCGGCAAACGAGTCCGCCTCGTATGAACCCGTGAACCGGCGGTGCGCACCGGGAAGACCGAGCAGCTTCTCGACCGGTCGTTGGGCGCGGGCGGCCAGGAGCCCGCCGGCGCCGATGAGCGCGCCCGTCAGGAACTGGCGGCGATGGAGAACATCGCGCGCTCGCAGCGGCTTGGCGCGAAACACCATGTGACAGACGATGGCCACCGCCAGCACGACGCCGAGCACGTCATGCCACGCGAGCAGGCTGTACCCGCCCGGATGCGGGGTGACGCCATCGGCCCACAGCAACCCGGAGCCGAGCGCGACCACAACGAGCGCCGTCCCGAGCACGCCGGCGAGCGTCCGCTGGTCCCAGCGCTCAGGCTGACGCAGCCGGGGCCAGACGCGGCGCAGCTTGAACGCGAGCAGCAGGACGATCGCGAACCCGACCGCGTCGTGGGCGACGAACACCCACGCCGTCCCGGGGCTGCCCGCGAACAACGTCAACGCGCCAGTCACGATCAACAACGCCACCAGCGTCGCGAGACCCCAATCGGTGCCGCGCGCGGTCACCGACCCAGTGTAAGCCTCGCCGGCAGGCGCTCAGAGACGCACTGCCACCAGCCCGACCGCGAGCAGGACCAGCGCGATCCACAGCATCGAGAGGGCCCCCTCGAGCGGCTCCGAGATCCGCTCCTTGGTCAGCTCCACGATCCGCCCGTCGGTCATCTGCTGCTCGCCGACGACGGCCGTGGTGCGGCGCCGGAGCTCGCGCGCCGGCGTGCTCAGCCGTCGCTGCGCGACGCTCACCAGACAGCAGGCGCCGGCCACGAGCAGTCCCGCCGGGCGGATGGTGAGCGCGTTGACGAAGTAGCCCGTGAACGCGGGAAAGCCGCCCCACGCGAGCGCGAAACAGGTGTCGTTGTGAAAGCGCCCGCCCGCCAGCTCCAGGTTGTATGCCGGCACCAGCAGGCCTCCCGCAATCACCAGCGGCGCCAGCAGCGGCGAGACGACGAACGTCCCGACGACGCCGATCGCGACCGCGCCGGCCAGCGAGACGACCGCGAGAACGATCAGGGTCCGTCGCCTCAGCGCCGTCTTCAGCGGCCGCCCGTTGAGCTCGTCAAAGGCATGTGCGCTGACCCCGACGGCGAGCAGGAACGCGGCCAGCGCCGCTCCGAGCCGGACGGGGTAGATCTTCGTCGCGGCGGCCGCCCCGAGCGCGACGTAGCTCAGATGCCACGCCGTGTACGGAGGGTGCAGAACCGTGACCAGGTCCCGCCAACCGCCCGGCCGCAGCGCGTAGAACGCCGGCCGGTCGAGCTCACGGGGTGCGGTCGCCATCCCTGATCCCCGACATCACGACGCCCGCACCGAAGCTCATGGGGCGGAGCCTCACGTCGCGAATCCCGGCGCCGCGCCAGAGCAGCGCGAGGTCGGGCTCGCTGCGGTGGAACTCCTCGATGTTCGGCCCGAGGAACCGGCCGACGTCGACCCACGCCGGCGACACCAGCCGACCCAGCAGCGGCAGGCCGACCCGCGTGTACACCCGCCACAGCGCGCGCGTGAGCCCCATCTGCGGGACCCCGAATTCGACCATCCCAATCCGGGCGCCGCGCTTGAGCACGCGGGCAAGCTCGCGCATCGTCGCCGGGCGGTCATCCACATAGCGCAGCAGGTAGGTGAACGTGAGCGCGTCGAACTCAGCGTCGGCGAACGGCAGCCGCTCGGCTTCGCCACTCACGAATCGCACCCGGCCGGCGAGCGCGGGCGTGGCGGCCAGCCGCGACCGGGCGCCGGCGAGCATCTGCTCGCTCTGGTCGAGCCCGACCACCTCGCACCGTCCACGGCGGGCCAGCTCGAACGCGACGAGGCCGGTCCCGGTCGCGACGTCGAGCACGCGCTGACCCGGCTGCGGATCGATTGCGTCGACCATCGCCCGGCGCCACCGGGGATCCTGACCGAAGCTGAGGACGGCCCCCATTCGGTCGTAGTGGGCGGGCAGGCCCGCGAACAGGTCGACCGCATGGCGCTTGCGCGGGGAAGCCGAGCTGTTCACAGAGACCGACAAGGCTTGCTCAAGCCTACGCCCTGAGCCCGGACGGCTGGTCAGTGGCCGCCAACGGAGCCCTCGCGCCGATCCGCCGCGTGCAGCGAGGCCCATAGGGCGGCGATGTCGAACGCCCAGTGAGCGACCGCGCCGAGAATCCCGAGCTCGCGGTCGCGGATCAACCCGAGCACGATCGAAGTGGCGTCACGGACCGCGTGCGGGGCGGTTGCCAGCCGCGAGACGAACCGTGCGCCCCGATGATTCGAGTCGCGCCAGGCGACGATCTGGCGCTCGAGCCCGGCGGGAAGGGCCCGCATCGACAGCGTGATCGCGATCGCCCGCGGCCGTAGCCCCGCCGCGTTCAGCGCCCACACGGTCAGCGCCACTCCGCCCGCGCCGGCCGCGGCGAACGATGTGCGGCGGGGAGGCGGGTCGCTAGCCCGTGAGCCGGAGGGCTCCGCGGCGCACGGCCCGAAGCCTAGGAGACTGTCGGTCGGCTACCGGCCGGCGAGAGCGTGCATCCGGACCGCCGTGCCGTCAGCAAGCGGCCGCAGCTCGACGAGGTCGCACAGCTGGTTGATCAACCACAGCCCGCGGCCGGAGGTCCACTCGGGAGACGGAAAATGCCGACCCGCGAGCGGGTCGTCGAGCGTGCCGTGGTCGGTGATCTCGCACACGATCCCGCCCGGCTCCCGCCAGATCCGGAGCTCGGCCGGGGGCGCGCCGTGCAGCACGGCGTTGGTCGCCGCCTCGTCGACCGCCAGCACGAGATCGAGCACGGCCGAGCTGGACAGGCCGGCGTCGCGGCCGCAGGCCTCCGTGATCTGGCGAACCGGTGCCAGGTCCTCGGTCAGCGCGACCGTCGCCATCGCCTGCCCCGGCTCGGGCAGCGACCACTCGGACGCGATCCAGATCTCGAGCGGATCCGTGTAGCGATCGCTGAGGCGCTGGCCCGCGCCCGCGATCACGTGCGGATGGGTCCGCTCGGCGTCGGCGAGCACGCTCGGGTCGAGTCCGTTGACGTCGTACGGGCACAGAATCGAGGCTTCGACGTCGGCGAACGCGAGGTTGATCAGCGCCTCATGACGGGTCGCCTCGATCACCTCCGCCTCGCTGCGGTCCGCCCAGATCGGCTCGCCGATGAACCGGCAGCGCGGCTCGCCGTGGATGTCGGCCCAGTTCCGGACCTTGGGGATGATCCGGCCGGGGTTGCGCCCGAGCTCGCGCATATCGAGGAACCGGACCCGATCCGCCGTGTCGCCGAGCGCGTCTCGCAACGGTTCGATCTTCTCGCCCGGAATCGCCACCATCAGCGCCTCACCGGCGGCATCGCCGGCGCGCAGGAACTCGCCGGCGCCGGCCAGGTACTCGTCGAGGTCGGCGTAGAACAGGGCCACATGGTCCAGGCCACAGTCCTCGAGGTCTCGATGCGTCCCTTGGCCCGGCACTACCTTCAGCCCCAACCGCGGGACGCGCACGGCGTCACCGCTTTCGCGCATCTAGGCGCGGATACCCATATCGAGGCGGACTCAAGCAACATTTTCGGCCCGCGGCGCGGGCAGAAAAAAATGGGGTGTGCCGGCGGGCGGGCGCGCCAGGCGAGGCTGCCCACTCGGGGAACGCGCCAGCACGCCCCACTGAAAAGCTCGGTTTGGGGCCCCTGCCGCTCAAATAATGTGTAGGAAACCTAAACATCTGACCGGTTGAGGATGTACCAACGCGTTTCACATACGCTTCGGCGATCACGATCCCGTCCTTCCCCTACCAGAACCGCCCGACCTTCCAACCGGTCGTCGCCCTGACCGCACCCTCCCACGATGAGATTTAGGGGCTCGCTCACGCTCGCCTGTGGTGTGGCTCTCGCGTTCTCACTGCTGTGCGCTGGCGCCTCCGCCGCGGGGCCGCGGCTACCCCTCGGACACGCCGGCCGCTGGATCACGGACGCGCGCGGGCGCGTCGTGATCGTCCACGGGGTCAACATGGTCTACAAGGTCGCGCCGTACTACCCGGCGGCGGCCGGATTCGGCAACGACGACGCGGCGTTCCTGGCCAGGATGGGCTTCAACGCCGTCCGCGTCGGCGTGATCTGGAAGGCGGTCGAGCCCGAGCCCGGCGTCTACGACGACGCCTACCTGAACCAGATCGCCGCCACGGTGAAGACGCTCGCGCGGCACGGGATCGTCTCATTGCTCGACTTCCACCAGGACATGTACAACGAGCTCTTCCAGGGCGAGGGCGCACCGGACTGGGCGGTCCAGGACGACGGCCTGCCGCCGGTTCCGCAGACCGGGTTCCCCGGCAATTACCTGGAGATGCCCGCGCTTGAGCAGGCGTACGACCATTTCTGGGACAACAGTCCCGGCCCCGGAGGGATCGGGCTCGAGGACCGCTACGCCGCCGCCTGGCGCCATGTCGCGGTCCGGTTCCGGGGCGATCGCTCGGTGCTCGGCTACGAGTTGTTCAACGAGCCGTGGCCCGGGACGGGGTATGCAGCGTGCCTCACCCCAGCCGGCTGCCCCGGGTTCGACTCCAAGCTGACCGCGTTCAACCGCACGGTCGACGCGGCCATACGCGCCGTGGATCGCCGCACGATGGTGTGGTACGAGCCAAACGTGTTGTTCGACTTCGGCGCCCCGACGAACGTCGGCGCCCTCGACGATCCGCACGCCGGGTTTTCGTGGCACGACTACTGCTTGACGGGCAGCTGCTCCACGTACGGGAAGGTGATGGCCAACGCCGCCGAACACGTCGCACAGACTCGCGAGGCGACGATGATGACCGAGTTCGGCGCCACCAACGACACGGCCACGCTGGAAATGGTGGTACGGCTCGCCGACCAGAACATGGTCCCATGGCTCGAGTGGGCCTACTGCGGCTGCAGCGACCCCACCACATCGGGCCCCGGTGACGAGCAGGCGATCGTCCGCAACCCGGCGCAGGCGCCGCGCGGGTCGAACGTCGTGATGCCGACGCTGCGGGCGCTCGTCGAGCCATATCCGCAGGTGATCTCGGGCACGCCGCTGTCCTGGAGTTTTGACCCGACCTCGCGGGTGTTCAAGTTCCGCTTCACGACCGCTCGCGCCAGCGGTCGCGGCAGGTTCAGGCCGGGGGCGGTGACCGAGATCTCGACGCCGAAGCTCGTCTACGGCGGCCACTACGCGGTCCGCGTCAAGGGCGGGGCGATCGTCTCCCGGCGCGGCGCGCCCGTGCTCGAGATCGCGTCCTGCCGCCACGCCCGGACGATGAGCGTGACCGTGAGCGCCTCCGGCCGCGACCACGAGAGCTGCCGGCCGCCGCTCAGGGCGCGCTGATCGGCTCGAGCGACTGCGGCTCGAGCTCGAGCGGCTCTCCGAAGCTGATCCGCAGCAGTGCGCCGCCGCCGGGAGCGTTGCGCGCCTCTACGAAGCCGCCGTGCGCCTCGGCGGCCTGGCGCACGATCGCCAGACCGAGCCCGGAGCCGGGTTTCGAACGGGCGGCCTTGGCGCGGTGGAAGCGGTCGAACACGAACGGCAGGTCGTCCTCGTGAAAACCCGGACCGTGGTCGCGGACCGTCAACGTCCCGCCGCGCAGCTCGACCTCGACCACGCCGCCGGGCGGGCTCCACTTGGCGGCGTTGTCGAGCAGGTTGGCGACCGCACGAGCAATGCGATCCCCCTCCCCTCTGACCAGCGTCGGCTCGAGCCCGCACTCGATCGTCAGCCCAGGCGCGCGGCGCCGCGCGCGCTCGGCGGCGTCGGCCACGATCTCATCCACCCGGACGTCGCCCGGTAGGTCCTCGGCCTTCGTCCCCCGGGCGAGCTCGACCACGTCGCTGACGAGCGCCGTCAGCTCATCGAGCTCCTCGATCATGTCTGCGCGCAGCGCCTCGCGGTCCTCGGGCGACAGCAGCCCCTCGTCGCGCAGCAGCTGGAGGTTCGCGCGCAGCGTCGCGATCGGAGTCCGCAGCTCATGGGACGCGTCGGCGACCAGGTTGCGCTGCGACTGGACGGAGCGCTCGAGCGCGTCGAGCGTGGCGTTGAACGTCCGCGCCAGCCGCGCCAGCTCGTCGTCGCCAACCACGTCGAGGCGCTCGTGCTCGAGCGGCTCGTGCGTGGCGGCGATCGACTCGGTCTGGCGGGTGAAGCGGGCGATCGGGGCGAGCGCCGTGCGGGCGACCAGGATCCCGAGGAGCGCGGCCAGCGCAATCCCGCCGGCGGCGATCAGCGCGAGCAGCAGGAGCTGGCTGGAGAGGGCGTGATCGACATCGGTCAGCGGCAGCGCCACCGCCAGCGCCCCATTGACGCCGAGGCCGGTCACGAGGGCCCTGATGTGGGTGCCGTTGGCGTTCAGATCGGTGTAGTACTGGCCCTGCCCGGACGCCGCGAACTCCTTCATCTTCGCGTCGACCGGGATCTCGCCCCGCTGGGTCGGGGGGTTGTAGGTGCCGCCGTCCCGGTAGATCAGCGTGGCGATCCCGCGCGGGCCGCCGAACGCGGGACCGGTCCGCTGGTCGATGCCCAGGCCCTCGTCTCGGACACCTGGCGGCTCGCCGACGGGGTTCTGCCTAGGCGGGCCGCCCCCGCCGCCCGGTCCGCCCCCCGCTCCGGGCCCTCCGAGCACCTGCTTGCGCAGGGCCTGCAGCGACTGATCGACCTGCCCGCGCAGCTCGGAGCGCATCCCCGCGTAGGAGGAGACCGCGACCGCGAGCACGGCGATCGCCACGGCGACCCCGGCGGCCACGCCCATGCGCGCGCGCAGGCTCATGCGGCCGCCGGCTCCGGTTCACGCAGCGCGTAGCCGACGCCACGGACGGTGTGGATCACCGACTGCGCGCCGGCGTCCTCGAGCTTGCGGCGCAGGTAGCCGATGTACACGCGCAGCGCGTTCGACGTCGGCCCGAAGTCGTAGCCCCACACCCGGTCGTAGATCAGGCTGTGCGGGAGCACCCGGCGCGGGTTCAGCATCAGCAGCTCCAGCAGCTGGTACTCGGTCCGCGTCAGCTCCACGAACTGCTCGCCCACGACCACGCCGTGGCGCGCCGGATCCAGCCGCAGCTCGGCGAACGACAGACCGCCGTCGGGCGACGCCTCGCCGCCGGCCCGCCGCAGCAGCGCCCGCAGCCGTGCCTTCAGCTCGTCGATGTCGAATGGCTTGACCAGGTAGTCGTCGGCGCCGGCGTCGAGCCCGTCGATCCGGTCCGAGACGGCATCGCGAGCGGTCAGCATCAGCACCGGGACGCGGTTGCCCTCGCGGCGGAGCAGCCGGCACACCTCGAGCCCGTCGATGTCCGGGAGCCCGATGTCCAGCACGACGGCGTCAGGCACGGTCGCGGCGACCTCCGCGAGCGCGCCGGCGCCCGTTTCGGCGAGCCGGACGTCGTAGCCGGCGAGCATCAGCGCTCGCCGCAGCACATCCCGCAGCGCCCGATCATCGTCGACGACAAGCAGTCTCATACCCCTGATTGTGGCTGCTGTGCCGGAACTTCGCGAGCAGTTCCTACGTTGCCCTTAGGTGGCGAAATCCAGTCGCCGAGGGCGCTTTCGCAGGGTGGCGGCGAGGAGGACAGATCCGGTCACGGTCGCGGCGATGTACAGGCAGTTGGCGAGCCCCATCTCCAGGTAGGTGGGGGAGCGGTCGAGGACGACGAACGACACCGCCACGCCGGCGAGACCGGCGAGCGGAACCTTCCGCCCGGCCACCGCATCGTAGGCCAGCAGGATCAGCAGCAATGGGAAGTGGTAGTAGGCCATCGACCCGGGGTCGAGCGCGCATCGGCAGACGAGCACGAGCGCGCTCGCCAGCAGCATCTGCTCGACGCTCGCGCGCCGGCCTGCGCGCCACCACACCAGCAGCGGGATCGCCACCCCGAGCAGCGTGATCAGCGGTCGCGCCAGGATCGCCTCGACGCTCAGCAGCTGGTGGGCGTCGAACGTGCGCGAATCGCCGAAGATGTTGGTGACCGTCACCGTCCCCGTCGGCGAGAACGGATACAGCCACGTGTACAGCGTGACCACCGGCTGCGGGTGGGAGATGTAGCGCAGCGCGTGGCGAAACGCCACGAGGTTGACGACCACCATCGGCAGCCACGCCGCCGCCGCCACGGCGCCGCTGAGAACCAGCGCGCGGATCCGGTCGCGCTCGAGCAGCAGAATCGCCGGCACGATGACCAGGACGGCCCACTGCTTGCTGGCGATCGCCAGTCCCGCCAGCACGGCGGTGAGCAGGCCCCGATCCTCGCTCGCGGCCAGGATCGCGGCGATCGCCAGGCTCGCGGCCAACAGCTCCTCCGGATGGCCCCAGTAGAGCGCGTCGCTGACGAGCGGGTTGACGAGGGCAAGGACGACGATCAGCGCCATCGCGAACCGCCCGGCTCCGTGGCGACGGGCGATCAGGGCGAGCCACAGCGCCACGAGCGCGACCGCGAGCAGGCACGGCAGGCAGCCCCAGCGGTACAGGCCGATCCGCCCGTCATGCAGGGCGGCGGCGATCGCCACGAACGGGGCACGGAGATACAGCGAGAGCGGGCCCATCGCCGGCTGGTGGGCGAAGAAGGCACCGATGTGGCCGTGCGCGATCGCCGCCAGCGCGGGGCCGGCGTCCGTCGGGTAGTCCCAGAATGTGGCTGGCCGGGACGCGAGCACGACGGCCAGAACCAGCGCCACCGCTCCCAGCAGGCGAGCGTACGTCCTCTCGCTCATGCCGACCTCATCGGCGGGCGCCAGGCGGCGCTTGAAGTCCTGCGCTATTCCTCCACGCCGCCGGAGCGGGCCGCGCTCGAGCGCTCGCGGAGAACGGCACCGAGGATGCCGTTGACGAACGCCGGCGCCTCGGCTCCGCAGAACCGCTTGGCGATCTCGACGGCCTCGTTGATCGCGCCCTCCGGGGGGATCGCCTGCTCTCCCGGCAGCTCATCCGGATACAGCAGCTCGACCAGGCCGACCCGCAGGATCGAGCGTTCCAGGGGCGCGATCCGATCCAGGGACCAGCCCTTGGCGTAGTCGCGGATCAGCTCGTCGAGCTCGGGCTGGTGCTCGCGGACCAGGCCCGCCAGCGCGCGCGTGAACGCGTGCGTGTCGCGTGGGAAAGTGTCCTCGAACGGCCGTCCCAGGAGGTCGCTCTGGTACAGAGCCCAGACCGCGGCGCGGCGCTGCTCGGTCCTACGCAACGAGGCTCACGCCGGCGTCACGCACGCGACACGTATTCGCCGGAGCGCGTGTCGACCCGGACGACGTCGCCGATGTTGATGAACAGCGGAACCTGGATCCGGGCGCCCGTTTCGAGCACGGCGGGCTTGTTCCCGCCGCCCGAGGCCGTGTCGCCGCGAAGTCCGGGCTCCGTCTCTGAGACCGTCAGGTCGATCGCGCTCGGAAGCTGGATGTCTGCGGGCTGGTCGTCGATGTAGAGGACGTCAGCCTCGTCGGACTCGCGCAGCCACCGCAGCGCCTCGGCCAGCGTGCTCTCGGGGATCGTCAGCTGCTCGTAGCTCTCGCTGTCCATGAAGTGGGCATCAGCACCATCTCGATAGAGGAATTGCATCTTCCGCACTTCGGTGCGCACCGGCCGGAACTTCTCGCCGGCCCGGAACGTCCGGTCGATCACGGCGCCGTCGCTGGCGCGGCGGAGCCTCGTCCGCACGAACGCCCCGCCCTTGCCGGGCTTGACGTGCTGGAACTCGAGGATCTTGAAGATGGTCCCGTCGACGTCGATGTGAGATCCGTTGCGAAATTGATTTGTGGAAATCATGCGACGGGCCAGTGTAGAGAGCGCCGCGTCTCGGTCGGCGACGCGCTCAGTCCGTGACGATCAGCTCCTTGGTCACCGACGTGAGGATCTCGGCCCCTTCCGCCGTGACCACCGTCAGATCCTCGATCCGGACCCCGAACTTCCCCGCCAGGTAAACCCCCGGCTCCACGGTCACGACATTCCCGGCTTTGAGCTCGCCCTCGGCCCGTTGGGACAGGCGCGGAGCCTCGTGGATGTCGAGGCCGACGCCATGGCCGAGACCGTGGCCGAACTGCTCTCCGTATCCGGCCGCCTCGATCACGTCTCGCGCGGTGCTGTCCACGGCGCGAGCCTCGGCGCCGGCCTTGACCGCCTCGAGCCCGGCCAGCTGTGCCGCCAGCACGAGCTCGTAGATGCCCCGCGCGTCGCCGTCGGTGCCCGCGGTGAGCACCGTTCGGGTGCAGTCCGAGTGGTATCCGTCGACCACCGCGCCCCAATCGATCACGACCATTTCACCCGGCCCGATCGTGACGTCGCGAGGCTGGGCGTGCGGGAGCGCGCCGTGCGGTCCGGCGGCCACGATCGGGTCAAAGCTGGGGCCGCTCGCTCCGCGCTCGAGCATCTCCCACTCAAGCGCCCGAGCGACTTCCTTTTCCGTGCGGCCCACCAGCCCGTCGGCGGTGACGCGCTTGAAGGCTTCGTCGGCTGCCGCCGCGGCCGACCGCATCGCCGCGATCTCGGTCGGATCCTTGATCGCGCGTAGTCGCTCCACGAGCGATCCGGCGGCGACCAGCTCGACCTGCTGCGGGAGCAGCGAGCGCAGTTGCTGATGCTCGCGCACGGACAGGGCAGCGTCCTCGAAACCGAGCCGCAGCGCGCCGTCGGGGAGCGCCTCGGCGGCCGTGTCGAGCAGCTCCTTTGCCGCGCGCAGGCGCTCGTAGGAGAGGTCGACCTCCTCGGCGGCCTGCTCCACGTAGCGGAAGTCGGTCACGAACGCCCGGGTCTGCGGCCCGACGAGCGCGAGCCCGTTCGAGCCCGTAAAGCCGGTCATGTAGCGGACGTTGAGGAGGTCGGTGACCAGCATCATGTCGAGCCCCTCGCCGGGCAGCAGGCCGAGCAGGCGGTCCGCGCGATCGCTCATGGCGAGAGCTCCAGCTGCAGCCGCACGAGCGCGTCGCGGTAGCCCTCGGGCCCCTTGCCAACGACCCGGTCGATGCACAGCTCCCGGATCACGGACTGGCGGCGCCACTGCTCGCGGTGCTCGACGTCGGAGAGATGGACCTCGACCGCAGGCAGGCCGGTGAGCTCGAGCGCGTCGCGGATCGCGTACGAGTAGTGGGTCCAGGCGCCGGGATTGAGCACGATGCCGTCGGCCAGGTCCTCGAGGCGGTGGAGGTGCTCGACGAACTCCCCCTCGTGGTTGGTCTGGAAGAACCTCGTCTCGAGCCCCAGCTCGGCCGCGGTGTCGGAGATCTGGCGCTCGAGATCGCCGAACGTCAGCTCGCCGTAGTGGCGCTGGTCGCGGCGTCCGAGCTGGTCGAGGTTCACGCCGTGCATCACTTCGATCCGCTTTCGAATGCTAGGCGTCGGGGCGTCGTTCCTCATGTCGCGCTCAACTCTCGCACGGCGCCGATCAGATCACGCGGTGCCACCGCACAGCCGGTGCGGGCGGCCCCGGGACCGTCCAGCAGCACAAACGGGACGGGCCCTTCGCCGACGCGCTTCTTGTCACGCGCGGTGGCCATCACGACCGCGTCGGGATCTACCCCGTCGAGCTGTGTCGGGAGCCCGCGGTCGACCAGCAGGGCCCGCACTTCGTCGCGCAGCTCGTCCTGGCCCGAGAGCCTCAGCGCCGCGAGCAGCCCCAAGCCGACCGCCTCGCCGTGGCGGTAGCGGGCGTAGCCCGTGGCCGTCTCGATCGCATGGCCCACCGTGTGGCCGAGGTTCAGAGCCTGCCGCGCGCCGCCGTCCCGCTCGTCCTGGGCGACGATCCGCAGCTTGGCGCGGACGCACGCCGCGATCATCTCGGGGGTGGCCGGGTCGGCGCCGGCGCGGATCCGCTCCCACAGCTCACCACCGGCGATCAGGGCCGTCTTCACGACCTCCGGATAGCCGGCGGCGACCTCGGCCGCCGGCAGCGTTTCGAGCGCGGCGGTGTCCGCGATCACCGCGGAGGGCTGGTGGTACACGCCGACGTAGTTCTTGGCCTCCGCCAGGTCGACGCCGGTCTTGCCGCCGTAGGCGGAATCGACCTGCGCCACGAGCGTCGTCGGCAGCTGGACGTAGCGCACCCCTCGCTGGTAGGTGGCGGCGCAGAAGCCGGCGAGGTCTCCGACGACGCCGCCGCCGAGGGCCAGCACGAGATCCTGCCGCGTCATCCCGACGCGCGCCAGCTCGGTCCAGACGATCTCGGCGTGCGCCACCGTCTTCGACTGCTCTCCCGGCATGATCATCACGCGCCCATAGAGCGGCTCGAGCCGGTCCGCGTAGAGCCGCGCGACGTTCCCGTCACTGACCAGGAACCGGCGCCCCTTGATCTTCGCCGGCCAGAACCCTTCCTCGCCCAGGAGCCCGGCGCCGATGTACGCCGGGTAGTCGCCGGAAGCGCTAGCCGCCCACAGCATCTTCGCGTGCGCCGGCAATCCCTCCAGCGCCTCGAGCACGGACGGCATCTCCCGGGAGCGGCCCGCCGGGACGGTCACGTCGGACAGCAACGCGTAAAGCGGCTCGCGCGCCGCGTACAGCCGCTCGAACTCCTGGCGGTCGCGGGCCAGCGGCCGTCCGCTGCCCTCCGACCGCGCCCATGCCGCGTCGAGGTCTACGTCGATCCACACGACGAGGTGCTCACGGAGGGCGTCGCGTACGGCGTCTGAGCCGATCGCGCCGCCCCCGAGCGCCAGCACGGGCGCGTCGCCTCGCTCCAGCAACTCGAGCGTGACCCGCTCCTCGACGGCGCGGAACGCGGGCTCGCCGTCCTCGGCGAATACCCGCTCGATCGATTTCCCGAGGCGCTCCTCGATCGCGCCGTCGACGTCGACCGACGTGGTCCCGAGCACCTCGGCCGCACTCGCCGCGGCGGTGGTCTTGCCCGCCCCCATGAACCCGATGCACACGATCGAGCGCCCGGGGGGGCCGGAGATCGGGAGCGTCACGCCCCTTTCCACCCGATCCGTTCCTCGTAGGCTCGCAGCGCGCCCATGACGTCGTCGATGTGGTCCCCGCCGAACTTCTGCCGGTAGGCATCGGCAAGGACGAACGCGACCATTGCCTCGCCAACGATCCCGGCCGCCGGGACCGTGCACGAGTCGGTCCGTTCGCGCAGCGCCTCGGCGGGTTCGTGGGTGGAGATGTCGACCGACCGCAGCGGCTTGGTCAAGGTCGGTAGCGGCTTCATCGAGCCGCGCACGACCAGCGGTGCGCCGGTCGACATCCCGCCCTCGACCCCGCCGGCGCGATTGGTCTCCCGGAAGTAGCCACGCTCCTCGTCGTGAAAGATCTCGTCGTGGGCCTGGGAGCCGGGCAGCCCCGCCACCTCGTACCCATCCCCCACCGCCACCGCCTTGATCGCCTGGATCGAGAGCAGCGCCTGTCCGAGCCGCCCGTCGAGCCGCTCCTCCCACGAGACGTGGGAGCCGAGTCCGGGCACGAGGCCGAACGCACGCACCTCGAACACCCCGCCGAGCGACTCATTCGCCTTGCGCAGCCGATCGATCTCGGCGACCATCGCGGTGCCGGACTCGGGGTCCAGGCAGCGGACGGGCGACTCGTCGACGTGCTCGAAGTCCGCCGGGGTCAGATTGTCGCGCCGGGGCGCGCTCACGCCCGTGATCTGGATCACGTGGGAGTAGATCGAGACGCCGAGCTCGCGCAGGAACGCCTTCGCCACCGCGCCACCGGCGACGCGGGCGGCGGTCTCGCGGGCGCTAGCGCGCTCGAGGATGTCCCGGACGTCGGTCAGCCCGTACTTCTGGGTCCCGACCAGGTCGGCGTGGCCGGGCCGCGGCAGGTGGACCTCCGCGACCGGCCCCTCGACGGGCCACGGGCTCATCCGCTCCTCCCAATTCGCGTAGTCGCGATTCTCGACCTGGAGGGCGATCGGCCCACCCAGCGTCCGGCCGTGGCGGACGCCACCGGACACCTGGGCCTGGTCGCGTTCGATCTTCATCCGCCCGCCGCGGCCGTGGCCGAGCTGCCGCCGCGCCAGGTCGCGGTTGATCGCGTCGCGGTCGAGTTCGAGGCCGGCGGGGAGCCCCTCGATGATGCAGGTCAGCCCCGGGCCATGAGACTCACCGGCGGTGATCATGCGTAGCGCCGACATGGGCGCCCAAGATTACGGGCGCGGGGGTGTGGTCGGCGGGGCGGTGGCGGGGCGGTGGCGGGGCGGTGGCAGGGCGGTGGCGGTGGCGTGTGCGGCGGGCGATTGGCCGCGGTAGCCGAACACCTGCTGGGGAGAGGGCGGGTTGGGGTGGATCGGCGGGCCGGCGTGGGGAGCCCGGCGGGCCGAGGGCGGGACGGTGTGGCGAGCCGGCGGGCCGCGAGGGGGGCGCCGGCGGTTTTGGCGCTCACGCAGGTCCAGAACCTGCACAGTACGCCAATTCCGCCCCCGGACACCCAGCCGCGGCGTGCTGTGCATGAGGAGCATGCTTAACACGCCAGGGCTCGGGTTTTTCGGCGCAAATGGCGCGCTGTGCAGGTTTTTTGGAGACGGTGGCGCGCGATCGCACGCGGTCGAGCCCAGCCCGCACCCTTCCCCAGCAGGTGTTCGCCCGCCACAGCGCACCGAACCCGCCGTTCACCCGCCACGGCGCACCGCAGCCCCGGCGCCAGCCCCCAACCCCGACGTCCGCCGGGGTGCGGCTTAGTAGCGCCCGGCGGCGTCGATGGCGATGCGGCCGCCACCTGCGCCGACGAGGGCGAGGCGGACCGTCAGCGTCACGTGCTTGCGGTGCTTCAGCTTCTTGACGATCGCTCGTGCCAGGTGCAGGTGCAGAGTGACCGTGCCGTTCTGGATCGAGGAGAGGGTGCCCCGCCCGATCACCACTGTCGGGCCGTGGCCAACCTTGATGTGCAGGCGCTTGGCGAACCCGCGCGTGATCGATACCGTCGCGATCCCGTTGGCGGCTTCGTTGGAGTTCACGCTGACCTTGATCCCGGAGCGGAGCGCCGACCGCAGGCTCTGCGGCATCAGCTGCATGCGAACCTGCAGTCCGCCTGTGCCCGACGGCTTGGTCGTGGGGGGCCCGGACTGGCCGGAGGCGCCGAGGACCTGAATCACCTGGCCGAGGCTGGCCTGATTGCCGCCGCGGTCGGTAACCGTCAATGTCGTTGTGAAGTTGCCGGCCTTTGCGTAGGTGTGCTCGACGCTCGGACCCGTCCCGCCCGAACCGTCACCGAAGTTCCACTTGTAATTGGCGTTGGGAATGGCCAGTGACGAAGACGTCGCGGACCCGTCCAGGTCAATCGTGTCGCCGAGGTTGATCGCGCTCGGCGCAACGAACGCTGGTGCGAGGACGTCGTCGGGAGTGCAACCGTTATACGTGTAAGGGTCGCTGTCGACGACCGCGGCGTTGTTCGACTCGCGCTGGAGGAAGTAGGGACCTTGACCGCTGTTGCCGAACGTGAACGTGTCGAGCCCGCTACCGAGCGGCTGGCAGCTGTTCTGGTCGTCGATCTCGAGACCATCGAGCCCGAACCATCCGTTCAGCTGCGGGTTGACGATCGTCGCCATCTCGCTCTGGCTGAGCGGACTGGCGAGAGTCTGGCCTGCGAACCTCTCGAGCTGGGCAGGCGTAAAGCCGTTGCTGGGCAGCGGCGTCACATCCGGCTCGTCACAGCTCGTGAACGGCGTCCACGGCTGGACCACGTAGCTGACGGGCTTCCCGCTCTGCGGGTCGGTCGCCTGGGCGTGGTAGGAGCAGAACGAGGCGCTCCCCGCGGGTGGCGTCACGCCTGAGTCGGTAAGCGAATTCAAGGTGTCATCCGTCCCAATCGTCTGGAGACCACCCTGGCGGACAAAGACGGAGCCATCGGCCGATGCGACGTACGCGTACCAACCCGTTACCCCAGTGTGCGCAGGAGGAGACGAGATTGTGATCGTCGAGTCGGAGCCGGTCGTCGTGATCGTCGTCGAACCGCTTGGCATCGTCTCGCCGCTAGAAGTCTTGTAGGTAACCACCACGTGGTAGGTACCTGCGGGAATCGTGCCCACGGGGGGGTTGCCGGTCGCGGCGGCAGTGGTCACCGACGGCAGCGGCGGAGCGAGCCGACCGTTGGCGGAGCACAAGGTACCTGCGGAATCGAGACAAACCACGACGCCAGGTGGTGTCAGCACCGCGACGAGCGGGGTGTGCCCGGGCTTGTCGTACTTGATCAGCCCGTCGTTGTCGACGAGGCTCGTGACCTCATGCTGGATGTCGGATGCGGTCACACACAGATTGTTCGGAATCGTTTCCGGTGCACCCGCACCAGCCGCTCCGCCCCAGATGTTGTCACCGGAGACCGGACAGTCGCTGGAGCTGGGCAGGGGGTTTCCTGTGCCCGACCCCGTGATGCTGCCAAACCGGCACTTGGCGGTCCCGTTGTCGTCGCAGCCCCCACCGAAGACGGAGCTGTTGGCCGCGCGGTCCTGAACGCTGGAGCCATCCCAATATTGCGTCGTGTCGGCATAGGGGCTCGCGAGCGAGCCACTGGCGGAAGCCACGTCGCTGAGGAAGCTCTGAACGTAGTCCTTGGTGGACGACCAGTAGGTGTTCGGTGCCTGGCCCTCCCACGTGAGGGTGAACGTCTCGTTCGCGTGCATCACCGGGCCGCCATGCCAGCAGATCGGCTGCACCGGCGCGCTCAGCGGCCAAGAGCCGGCGCTGAGGATGTCCGGCTCGGTTCCGGCGGCCGGATCCGCGCATGACCCAGTCGACGTGACGATCGGGACGCCCGCCGATCCCAGATAGCCAGCGGTGGTGCTCCCTGGTTGACGCGCGCCGGGCACCAGAGACACGCCGTAGTCGTTGCCGTTTTCCTTCACGACGACAGCCTGTGCGCCGCCGGCCACGACAAGCGAGATGACAAACGTCACCGCGATTGCGAGAGTGGTCAGTGAACAACGGCGCATCAGTTACCTCCAACGGTGAGATTGCGCAGGTCGACGACGGCGCCGATGCCCGGCTTGTACTGGAAGAGTGAGAGCGCGGTGAGCGTGGAATCGTTGTTCAGCAGACGCCGGCCGGCTGCGGACTCCGCGCGGCGCGCCTTGTCGGCAGCGGCCGCGGACCCGTGGTCAGCCGCGCTGATCTGGGTGACGGCGAACAGTGCGACCGAGGTCGTGCCGGTCGACGTGCGCACTGAGATCCGCTCGGTCTGACCCGGCGCCATCGACAGGATCTGGCAGTCGATCGGGCCGGGCGTGCAGCTCCCGGGGCCCGCGAGCACGGTTCCGGGCTGCACCGCGAACAGCACGTGGTGGCCGCCCTTCAGGACACCGAGCTCGACCAGGCGTGGCTGCTGGGCGTTCGGGATGATGCTGAGGCGCTCGAGCGAGTTGGTCGTATCGATCCCGCCCGACGAGTTGGTCATCGCGAGCGTCACGTCGTAAGACTGCTTGTCGGTCAGGCCGCTGGGCGCCGGCTTCGGCTTCCCGCTCGGGATCGTGCCGTTGGAGCCCGTGCCGCCACCGGTCGAGGTGCCGGTACCACCGGAGCCGCCGGTCGAACCACCCGTCGAACCACCCGTCGAACCACCCGTGGAGCCGCCCGTCGAGCCGCCGGTCGAGCCGCCACCGCTGGTGGAACCCGAGCCGCTTCCGCTCGAGGAGCCGCCGCCGCTCGTCGAACCCGAGCCGCTGCCGGATGAGCCCGAACCGCCGGTGGTCGTCGTGCTGTTCTTCACCAGCTGAGTGAACGGATCGCGCGACTTGCCGGTCAACTTGGTGGTGCCCACCGAGGTCGAGACGCTGACCGCCGGAAGAGCCGGCGCGGCCGGCGTGGTCGCCCCAGTCACCGGGACCTGGGCCTCGGGCGTTGACGAGGAGCTCTTGGACAGCAGCACGGGCACCGCGACCAGCGCAGCGACGAGCACGAGGGCGATCGGCCAGAGCTTCTTCTCGCGAAAATCTTTGAGTATGCCGTTGAGGATCTTCATCGCACGATTGGGGTAACGACGGCGGGCGCCGAGCTGGATGAGCCAGATGAGGGGGTGGACACGGACACCGAGGACGATTTGCCGGGGCCGGCGGCCGTGGCGCCGTCAAGGAGTCCTTGTGACTGCGGGATCAGGTAGGTGGTCGCAGAGATCGTCGCTGTGATCTGCGGGAAGCCTGACTGGGCTGCCTGGAAGCTGATCGCGTTGAGCGTCATCAGTCGGCCGCTAACTGACACTGTGTTGTTGTTGGCGACGACGAACTGCTGCAGGCGACGGAAGAAGTTCGAGAGGTGGAAGAAGTTGCCCTGGAACGTGAACGTGAAGGGCTCAATCGGGAAGCCCGCCTCGCCGACCGCCGAGCCCGGGGGCAGCGCCGCCGTCGCTGCCTGGCTGGCGGACGTCGAAGGGGTCGGCGCAGTGGAGGACGCCGTAGCCGGGTTGAGCGTCAGCCCGCGGAAATCGACTTTCGAGCCGCTCGCCGCACTCTGGAGCTGATACACCAGCGACGGGACGTTGTCGTTGGCGGGCACAGCCTCGCCGAGCCGCGCGAGCGTCGTGTAGTTCCTGGCAAAGGCGCTTTTCGCCGCCTCGTCTCCGGCCACCTGAGCCTGAACCGAGCTGAGCTCTGCCTGGGCCGAAGCGAGCTGGGTGCCGAGCTTTGACGCCTGCTGGCGCTTGGGCTGGATCATGAGGAACCACCCGCCGGCGAGGACCACGAGCACGACGACTATGCCGATGATGGTGCGGTCGCGCTGGCTCACTGGGTCGCTCCTGTGGCAGTGGTGCTGGTGCCGTTAGGCGCGGGGGCGCCGGTAGTCGGATCCGTGCCCGGCAGCGGCTTGAAAAAGACCACGAGGTCAAAGCTCGGCGTGTTTCCACCACAACCGCCACCGGTGGGGCTGCCCTGGCTCGAGGCGCTCTTGACCGAGTCACTGAGCGTCACACGAGTGACCCCGTTGATGACCCGCAGACGCGACATCAGCTGGGCGACGTCATCCTGAGTCTTCGTGCAGCCCGTCAGCTCAATCGCGGGGACGGCGATGTCGGCCCGCAGCCCCGAGCCAGCGCCACCGCCACCGCTGACGGTCGCCTGGGGAGCGACGCTCCCCTGTAGGGTCTGCAGCGAAGTGTTGCTCGGAACGACCTTGGACAGGTCCGCCAGCGCGGCGTGCCAGTCAAAGCGGGTCGTCGCGATCTCGCGAACCGTCTTGGCCCGCGCGGCTGCGAGCTGGGAGAAGCGGACGTAGTTGGCAAGCTGCGCGGCCGCCGCATGCTCCTGGACGATCTGCGCCTGGACGGTGGCGATCTCGGACTGGCGCTTCGAGATCGTGTTGTTCGTCAGTACGTAAAGCGTCATAAGACCGACCGCGACCGCCAGCACGCCGAGCACGGCGTAAGCCGGGCCAAGGCTCAGGCCGGTGCTCAAGCCCGCGCGGCGATTGTCGCTGGGGATGAGGTTTACGGCCTTCATGCCGCGATCTCCTCGACGGCAAGACCGGCAGCCACCGTGAGCTGGCCGGCGTCGACGCCGCTGAACCCGCCCGGTCGAGCTTCACTCACGGTTCCGACCTCGAGCGGCAGGCCGATCTCCTGACCGAGCTGCTCGGCGAAGCCGGGGATCGCCACCGCCGGCCCGGCGAGCACTGCCCGCTGCGTGACCGTCGCGTCAGTTTGCGTGGCGTGGAAGTCGAGTGAGTTACGCACCTCGTCGGCGATCCGTCGCACGCCGTCGGTGAGGACCTCGCGGGCCTCCAGCACGATCTCCTGCTCACCGTCGATCTCAGCGACGGGAGTCACCAGGCCGACGTGGCGAAGCCAGCCGTGGGCATGCTCGATCGTCAGCTCGCGGCGCTCGGCGAGCTCACTGGCGATCGCCTCGGTGCCGTGCGCGACGACCCTGGTGAAGACGCAGGTGCTGCCGACGGCGACCGCAAGATTGGTAATGCCGCCGACGGTGATGTAGAGCGTCGTGTCGGTGTCGCCCGCGCGGTGCAGCGCGCGGATCATGGCGAAAGCTGAGAGGTCGATCCCCGCGGGCCGCAGGCCGGCCTTACGGGTCGCGTGGAGCAGCTGCTGGATCATGTCGCGGCGAGCGGCGACGACGATCACCCTGGTCCGAGTGCCCTCGGCGGTTTCGACATCGCCGACGAGGTGGTACTCGAGCACTGCCTGATCGAGCGGCATCGGGATGTGATCCTGAGCCTGGAAGCGAACCGCCGACTCGATCTCCTTGCTCTCCTTCAGCGGAGGAAGGTCGAGCGTGCGCATGACGATCCGCTGGTTGGCGACGCCGAGGCGGACCTTCTTCGAAAGCTTGTGGTCGGCGAACATCTTGCGGAGCACGTCCGAGAGGGTGTCGACGTCGACAACCTCACCGTCGCGGACGACGCCCGGAGGCAGCGGAGCGCTTGCAGCGCGCTCGACGCTGACCGCGCCCGGACGCGACTCAACCGCAGCCACGTACCCAGGCTCGATGTCCAGTCCAACAACCCTCTTCCCCGAAACGAGTGCCATTCGGAGGAACTGATCGGCGCCTGGGCGAGAGAAGTTAAGCGGTGTCCAGCTGTCTCTGGACACATTGTTTCGACGGTGGGCGGAAGCAGCGCAGCCGGAGCGACGGATTCAGGCCACGAACCGCCAGGTGGCGAACTGGACTGCGAAGAACACCAGCCCGAGCGAGGACACCAATACCAGCTTGCGAGTCAGCCCGCGCTCCACGGCCCACGCGCCGCCCGCCATGAACAGCGGGAAAAGGACCGCGGCATAGCGGTCGAGCGCACGCAGCGGATCGCCGGATGTGGGGCTCGAGATCGTCACGAGCAGGGCGGCCACTGCGTAGATGACATACGCGGGCGAGAGCCGCTTGACGGCGCCGGCGAGCGCCGCGGCACACACGAGCAGCACCCCGAGCTGCAGCATCGGCGAATGGTCCGGAGGCGACGGGCGTCCGGCGAACGTGGCGTGGAGCTGCGTCCACGCGGCCACGACCCCGTCGCGAACCCCGCCAAACGGTCCGGTCAGATAATGGCCCCAGAACACGTCCTGTGCCTGCATCGACGCCATCCAGCCATATCCCTTGGCTGCCAGGAAGGCGCTGTAGGTAACGACGCCGGCGGGTATCAGAAGCCCCCACAGGACCTTGGGCATATGTCGCCGTATCGGCAGCGCGAGCCCCGGTGGCGTTGCCCGCTCGGTTCGCTTGCGGTGCTCCAGGAACAGCAGCACGAACGGGATCACGAGCAAGACGCCGGTCACCCGTGTCGCCGCGGCAAGACCGCCGAGCACCCCCGCGAGCAGCCAACGCTCGCGCCGGGCGGCGAGGAACATTCCCGCGGACAGCGCGAGAAACAGCGACTCGGTATAGACCGCTGAGAAGAACACCGCCATTGGGGTGAACGCGAGCAGCAGAACGGTCGCTCCGGCCGCCTCGGCGCCCAACTCGAGCTCCGTCAACCGACGGACGATCTCGAGTCCGACCAGCAGCGACACCAACGACACCATCAGCCCGGCGAGGGGCAAGGACCCAACGACCCACCCGACGGCGCGGATCAGCAACGGGTAGAGCGGAAAGAAGGCCGGGTCGTGGGAATTGGAGTAGCCGCTGTGAGCGATCTGGACGTACCAGATCGAATCCCATCGAATGGCGGGCGCCATGAGCACGTTGCCGACCCGGCCGAACGAGCTGCTGAGACTGTTCGGATCGACCGACCATTCATCCCCCGAGGTCCCCATCACCATCAATGCCACACACCCGGAGACCCAGACCAGCAGTCGGGAGCGCCAGAACGCGCCCCACGTCGAGAGCGACATCGTCTCCGCACGGTCCCGAGCTACCGAGATCGCCGACATCTACAACACCGCCGATCCGACCCATTGCCAGGTGGCGAACTGGATCGTGAAGAACACCAACAACAACACCAAGATCACGAGCAGCTTCCGCTCCGAGCCCCGCTCGACAGCCCATGCCGCCGCGCACATGAACAGCGGAAAGCGCATGCTCGCGTAGCGATCGAGACCGCGGAGGGGATCACCGATCGTCGGAGCGGCGAGCGCCTGCAGCAGACCCAGGATGACATACGTTCCGTACGCCACGGGAAGTCGCCTGAACACGCCAACGAGGAAGACGACCGCGACCGCAAACGCGGCGAACTGGAGGATCGAGTCGCTCTGGCTGAACGGCACGCTGACGCCCGTGATCTCCTGACCAAGCTCGTGCCAAGCCGCCCCCGCGCCCTGCCAGACGGCGGTCACCGGCAGGGCGATCCGGTGAGCCCAGTAGGTCTGTTGCGCGTGGAGGGTGGCGTCGGCGCCCAGTCCGCGCAGCGCCAGATAGCCCGAGAACACGGCGCTGGCGGCCGGAATCAGGGCGGCCCACAGGACCTCGGAACCGAACCGGTACTTCGGTTTCCACCACGCGCCGCTGCGCTGCGCCTTGAGGTCGGTACGCGGGCCGTAGAAGAACAACAGCACGACCGGGACCAGCAACAGCGAACCGCCGATCCGCGAGAGCGCAGCCAACCCCCCGAGCACGCCCGCCAACCACCACCGGCCCCGGCGTGCCGCGTAGAACGTGCCGGCGGACAGGGCGACGAACAGTGATTCGGTGTAGACCGCCGACATGAACAGGGCGAGCGGGCCGAACGCGATCAACTTGACCGTGGTGCCGGCCACGCGCGGCCCGAGCTCGAGCTCTGTCAGTCGGCGGATGATCTCAAGCCCAACGAACAGCGCCGCAAGCGAGATCAGGATCCCGGCAACCACGGCCGAGCCGGTGAACAGCGAGCCGATCCGGATCAAAAGTGGGTAGAGCGGCAGAAAGCCGGCGTCCTGCGCGGTGCGATACCCGTGCTCGGCGATCTGCAGGTACCAGATTGCGTCCCAGCGCACGGCCGGGGCGCTCAGCACGTTGCCGACCTGGCCGAACGAGGTCGAGATCCCGGCCGGGTCGTACTGGTGCAGGTTGAGGGTGGCGGTGCTGAGCGCGGCCACGGCCGTGCAGCCCACGAACCAGATCAGCAGTCGTGAGAGCGCGAACCAGCGCCAGGTGTCGCGCAGCGTCGATTCGTCGGGGCGCGAGGAGGAGATCCCGCCGAACCGCGGCGACGTTGCGCTCGCGCCTGCGACGGCTACCGGCCCGACGTCCATCTCGAGGTATCGGCAGTTGAGGGACCGGCGAGCAGCGAGAGCGCTATGAACGGGAACACCCAGACGAGGTACATGAAGGTCCAGTAGTTGCCGGCGAGCTGGACACCGAGCAGCACAGCCGCGCACAGCGCCGCAAACCGCACACGGTCATTGGCGAGCCGCGGCTCGCGCCACAGCCTCACCGCCCCTCCGGCGATCAGTGCCAACGTGAGAGCCTCGGTCAACTGCTGGAGCGGAACGCTCCCCGCGAATGTCCACAGCGTGTTCGGCGCCGTTCGCGTGAGCTGGAAGCTCATCGCGGTGACCATCCTGACCAGCGCGTCCGCGCCGCCCAGTGCTGCCAGGGCCGCGAGCATCGCCGCGCTGACCGCGACCGCGCTCAGCAGCGCGCGGCCGATTCCGGCGCGCCGCAGCGATGCGATCCACAGCGGAAACAACGCCGCCGGGACGAGCTTGAACCACGCCGCGAATGACAGGACCGCCGTCCCCGCACCGGGCTTTCGCCACAGCAGAAGGGCGCCGACCAACAACGCCGCCAGCACGATGTCGGTGGTTCCCGTGGACACCGTCACCAACAGCGGCGGGAACGTCAACCATGCGATCGCAGTCCGCAGACCGACGAGCTCGGCATCGCGTCTCTCGCGCGCCACCGGCCGGCGAGGGCGACTGGCCGCGAGCCGAGCGACCCCCCACGCCGCGAGGAGCGCCGCACACACCGCGACCCACAGCGAGGGATCGGCGTCATCGAAAACCGTGTGCACCGGCAAGAACAACGCGAACGGCGTGTAGAGCAGGTATGAAGCGATCGGGTATGTGTCGCCGTGGAGGATGTCGCCGACGTGGCCGTAAGGCAGAAGGCCGTGCACGATTGAGGTTGCCCCTTCCATCACGGCATAGCCGACATCGATGACGCTGGGTGAGCTCAGGCCGACCATCGCGACGATCAACGCGCAGCTGAGCGCCAGCAGCCGGAGCAGTCGAAGCTGCTGGGTCGCCGACCAGCTTCGCGTCAGCTGTTCGTAGATTGGCGTCGCCCGTCGCACTTCCCGTTGTGGCCCGAGGCCGCGCCATGCGCACCTGATCGCCAGATAGGCCATCGCGGCGTAGCTGACGTACACCATCCGGTCGAGCATCCAGTGGTTGAAGAGAACGATCGACAGCGCGGTGCTGGCCACGACGGCGACGTCGAGATTGCGGATCCGGCGCAGCGGCCATACCGCGCTCATCAGCACAAACACCGCGCACAGACCAAGGACGACCTGTAGTTCATTGGCGATGTCGCTGCCGTAGACGTACCTCGTGTGCGTCAGGTTGCTCTGGTCGAGCACGAGAACGCGGCCGCCGCTGCCCCGCACGTCGACGGTGGCAACCAGGCGGGGGCCCCGATAAAAGCCGAGCATCTCGTAGTGCCGATCGACAGCGGTCACGTCCAGGCGGGTCCAATGGACCGTGCTCAGCATCGAGCGCGTGCTGCGGTCAGCGAGCGCGTGCTGGAGGGCGACGGCCTTGGGAACGGCGATGTGGGGCGGCTGATAGGTGGCAAGCAGCGCCGCCCAGGCGAGCGCGAGCGTCGCCACCGCCACGACGAGCGCGGGATGGTTGCCGAGGGGACCCCCGACCCGCGCCGACAGCCGCGGACGAACTGGGGTCAGAAGCGTTGCCGAGGTTGACGACATGATCGAATGGCCCGCTGGCGGCGGGCCGTCCTCAGCATCGGCAGGCCCAGACGGCCGCTTGAGCGTCAGCCCATCGTGTGCAGGTACCAGTGGACGATCTGCGCGCCGACGAGCAGGGCCACGATCCCGCCGAGCGCGAGAAACGGACCGAACGGCACGGCCGTCTTTCGTCCCTTGGCGACACCGAGCCTGGCCATGATCACGACGCCGACCGTCGTCGCGGCGACGACGCCGACCAGCAACGCCACAGCGGACGCGGCGCCCAGGAACAGGCCGAGCACAGCGGCCAGTTTCACATCACCCATTCCCATGCCGCGCGGGTATGCCAGCACGAACACGAGCAGAAAACCGCCGGCCGCCGCCCCGGCGATCAACTGCTCGGGAACGCCTGACGGTCTGGTCGCCAACCCGATCACGATCGCCGCGACCGCGGCCGGGAACGTGATCTTGTTGGGGATGATCCGGTGCTCGAAGTCGATCACGGCGACGGGCACCAGGACGACGACGAGTACGAGTCCGAGTGCGATGTCGTGGGCGGAGTGCTTTGTCAGTACCACCGTGACCGCCAGCAACGTGGTCACGGCTTCGACGATCGGGTAACGGGCGGAGATCGGCTCGGCGCAGGATCGGCACCGCCCTCGCAGCAACAGCCAACCGAAGATCGGAATGTTGTCGTAGGGCTTTACGCCCGATCCGCAGTTGGGGCAGTGGGAGCCGGGCGAGACCAGCGATTCGCCGCGCGGCAGCCGGTAGGTGAGGACGTTCAGGAACGAGCCGATCACGGCTCCGTAGACCACGCTGAGCGCTACGGCCATGGCCGGCACCTCAGCCGCCCACCAGGGCCGGGGCGCGTTGGTCGTTGGGCACAATCTCGATCGTCCGTCCGCGTCGCTCGTCCACTGCGGGTGCCGCGTCGGTCGCGCGTCCCAGCACCGCGACCAGCACGAACGGAACGAACCAGATGATGTAGTAGTAGAACCAGTGGGTGGCGGGGAGCTGGATGGCGATCGTCACCGCGGCGGCGAGGGCACACACCTGGACCAGCGTTCGCGGCCGGCGTTCGACCGCCACGGCCAGGGCAAGCGCGACCGCGGCGACCTCCAGGACCTTCTGCAGCGGAGCCAGCCCGGGGTGCATGCCCCACGGAGAGAAGACATCGATGCGGTTTATCTGAAAGCCGATCGTGTGGTTGTAGAACTCGGCCAGCCCCCCGCTCGGCAGGTAGAGACCGATCGACACCACGAGCACGGCCGCAAACGAAGCGATGCATACGACCGCGCCCTTCAAACCGCGATCGCGCCGGCCAGCGAACAGCGGCAGCAGCGCGCCCGGGGAGAACTTGGCGGCGGTGGCCAGGCCCAGCAGCGCCCCCCGCGCCGCCGGCGAGCTGAACGCAAGAAGCGCAAATACCGAGAGCATCGCGACGAGCCCATCGTTGCTGTGCTCCATCAGCCCCATCAGCGTAAACGGACATGCCGCCCATGCCCATCCCAGAGCGAGGCCCAGCCTCAGCCCCTCGCGCCCGGGCCGCAGGCGACGGCCCAGCAGCACCAGGCCGACCACGGTGGCGAGGTCGAACGTCAGCGACGCGGCATGGGCAGCCGGGAGGGAGTCCCAGCTGCCATGCCACGGGAACAGCAGCACGAACGGCACATAGGCCAGGTAAGCGATCGGGCCGTAGGTGTCGGGGTGACCGGTTGCCGCGTAGTAGAGCGGCTGGCCGTGGATGGCGTGACTGGCGCCGATCACAGACGCGTAGCCGACGTCGATGACCAGGCCGTCAACCAGGCTGAGCACGACACGAGCGGCGACGAGGATCAGCAGACCGATCCCGAGCACACGCGGCGAGAGCCAGGGAGCGAGTCCACCGTCCGACTTGGGGGCGCGCAGTCCGATCCCGAGCATCCGCACCAGCAGGTACACGAGCGGCGGATAGGCGAGCCATACCGCGGCCTCGAAGTGAGCGTTGTTGAACAGCCAGTAGGACAGCAGGAACGACAGCACCACGAGCGCGTCGAGGTGGCGGAGGCGCACCAGTCGCCTGAGGTCGAGGAACGGGACCAGGAACAACAGCGCAAAGGGAACGACCACCCAGGGTGAATCGAAGATCGGCGCGTAGTGCCCGCGGGCCCACACCGCGGCGGCCTGCGGACCGGTCCACACCCGGGTGACGTGGGCGTTGCGGGTCTCGTCGACCTCGGCCACGATCCTCGATCCGTACGCGAAGTCGACCGCCCAGATCTGACCGTTCCAAACCAGCGGCTTCACGAACAGCGGATGCATGTGCCGGTGTAGCGCCAGCATCGTCGCATTGGACTCGGCCGCCGCTACCGCCTGCGTCCCGGTGCTCGTAAATCCGGGCGGCGTGTACCCCTGATACGGGATTCCGGTGACCGGCTCCTGGAGGCTGTTGCCAGAAGCTACGGCCCGGGACTGCGATGAAGCGAGCGCCACCGACGGACTGGCCAGTGCGACCAGCAGGGCAACTGTCGCTATCGCGATTCGCACCTAAGCGTTATCGGCGGCGCAGCTTGGTGCTTGAGCCAGGGCCGATGCCGCGGGGCCGACCGCGCTGCTGGATCGAACGACCTGACTGACCAGGTAGCCACCGAGGATCAAGCCCCAAGCGAGCGACAGCGCGTTCAGTTCGGCAGCGCCGAGGTGACCCGCCGCGCGAAACGTCAACGACACCGCCGCGAGTGTGCACACCGCGACCATCGGCAACCGTCCCAGCACCGCCGCCTCCCAGATCGCCACCACGATCAACAAAGGCGCGTAGTAGTACTCGACCGGGCCGGGATCGATCAGGCACCGCAACAGCGCGAGCAGCGCCACCAGCGCCAGCGGATCGGTGCGCACGCCCCGCGCCGCAGCGGCCCTCCACAGCCCGATCGCGACCACGAGCGAGGCGATGAACCCGATCGCCAGCGCCGAGGACTTGTCCAGCGAGGCCGGCAGCACGCCGACGAGCGGTGCCCCCGCGGGAATGTCAGCGGGCCTCGAACTGAGCGGCCACCAGCCGCTGATCGCGTTGACGAGGTGCGTGTTGCCGAGCGAGCGGCTCGCGGCGGAGAAGGCATGTGGGTCGGCCAGCACCGGCGGCGCCAGCAGCAACAGCGCCGTCCCGCCGGCGATCGCGCACACGAGCCGGCGCCGCTCCGGCACGGCGACGAGAACGGGCAGGACGCCGATCACCGCCCACTCTTTGGTCCCGATCGCCACGCCCAGCAGTACACCTGCCCACGCTGGACGTCCTCGCATCGCCGCCAGCGTCGCGGCCGCGACCGCGACCGCCGCGAGCAGCTCCTCCGGATGACCCGAGCTCAGCGCGTTGCTGCTCACGGGAGACAGCAGGATCAGAGCCGCCGCCAGCATCGCGCCGGCGACGGCGCCGGGCGAGGAGCGACGGGCCATCACCCAGGCGGCGAACAAGGCGCACGGCAGCAGACAGGCGAGGACGCCGAGCCGGTAGCCGGTCAGTCCGCCGGCGCCGATCGCCGAGCCGACCGCGACGAACGGCACGCGGATGATCAGCGACGACAGGCCCATCAGCGGTTGATGACTGGCGAACGTACCCAGCTGCCCGTGTGCCAAGGCGAGCAGTGCCGGCCCGGCGTTGTCGCCGGAGACCGCGCCGTGGACTTGGTAGTCGCCGCTCCCCTGGACTGAGAGGGAGGCGAAGACGGCAGCGCCACACGCCAGCAGTCCCCCGGCGACCGCGAAGAGACGCCCGAAGCTGACCGCAGGGTTGCGTCGGTGGCTGAGCGCGCTCATGCGGGAAGCGCCTGCGGGATCTCGACCGCCTCGTCGAGGTCGCGACGGTGAGGATGGCCGCGCAGCAGGACGAGGGCCAGGTACGTGGTCAAGCCAATGGTCATCGTCACGTAGCCGAGCACGAGCGGCGTGGTCGTGAACACGTGGTACTCGAGCCCCCAGATCCCGGCGATGGTGAGCAGCGAGATGAGCGGTAGGCCGCGTCGCGTGATCGTCTCCCACGCCAGCAGTGCGATCACGAACGGCACGTGGTAGTAGGAGACGTTCGAGGGGTCCAGCGTGCAGCGCAGCAAGACCAGCAGAGCCAGCAGGCCCAGCGCATCGGCCGGGTCACGGTCGGTCCGGCTGCGCTGAAAGCACCAGCCGACGAGCACAGCGACGGCCGGAATCAACCAGAACACCTTTGTCCGCGTCAGCCCGAACGGCAACAGGTGTGACGTGGCCGTCGCGGGACCACCGATGACCTGCACCGTGACCGTGTGCGAGACGCTGAACGGGAACCACCACGACAGCATGCTGACTTCGTTGAGGTTGCCGATCAGCTTGGCGGCGCTGGAGAACGCGGCCGGATCGGCCAGCGGCAGCGCTAATGCGAGCGGCGCACCGACGGCCGCCGCCACGGCGAGCATCCGAAGCCGGCCGGCGCGGCAGGCGATGAATACTGGCACGACCGCGACCGGCGTCCACTGCTTGGTCCCGAGCGCGACGCCGAGGAGCGCACCGGCGAGCACCGGCCGGTCGTCGAGCGCCGCGAGCACAGCGCCGACACACAGCGCGCCCGCGAGCAGTTCTTCAGGATGCCCCCCAAGACGGGCGCCGATCGTCAGCGGACTCAGCACCATCAGCGTGACGGCGCCGAGCGCGACCGGCCACGGCTGCCCCCGGGCGTGTGCCTTGCCGGCCACCACGACCCCCAACCAGCCGACGACGAGAGCGCAGGCGAACACGCCGAACTGATAGCCGAGCATCATCCGACTGCTGAAGATCGAGGCCAGGGCGACGAATGGCGCCCGCCACAGGATCGAGGTCAAGCCGATCACCGGCTGCTGGTGTGCCATCCCGGCGAGGTCGCCATGCAGGAGCGCCGTGATCGCGGGGAGTGGACTGTCACCCGTCTTCATCCCGGCGCCGTAGTCGACCGATCCCGTTGTCTCCACCGCGAGTGCCGCGGCCGGCACCGACGCGGCCAGCAAACCCAAGCTAATGCGAGTGGTTGGTTTCACAGAAGCGGTTCTGGAAAAAGTTGGGGCGGGCACTCAGGCCCGCCCCAACCAAGGTCCACTCGTGACCTTTATTACCAGGTGCTTGCGGAGCAACCGCCCGGGCTGCCGCCACCGCTGCCGGTGGAGCAGGTGCGGGCCACGCTACCGCTGGTGTCGGTCAGCGTGAACGCATCGCCCGTCGAAGAAGCGGTCGAAACGAGCGTGTAGCCCGTCGTGCCGTTGCCGGTCACCGTCGTGAGCGAGGAGCCCGTGCCGGTGTCGCCGAGCGTCGGCTCGATGGCGACCAGATCGGACTTGTTGGAGGTGTACGTACCGTTGTGATCGGTCGCGTACGTCTCCATCGCCGTCTGAGCGGTCTTGACCTGCGACTTCGCCGCAGCGTCATATGCCTTGCCGCGCTGGTTGAGGAACGCCGGGATCGCGATCGCGGCAAGAATGCCGATGATCAGGATCACGACGAGGAGCTCGATCAGGGTGAAACCCTTCTCTTCCTCGGCGCGACGACGTAGCTTTTGAAGCATTGATCCTCCTGGGATCGGTGGATTGGGTCTCGCCAGATCCCTTGGTTCCTTGCCAACGCGGCTCGGACAGCTTCGAGCTTTTGGTGGCAACCCGGCTTCCTCCCCGACGGAGACCCGTGGCTTTGCGTCCCACCCTCGCGAGCGGTTTGCCTTTGGCACCGAATGGCTCTGGCAGCGAAGGTATCGGGCGCCAAGCACTGAGGCTTGACGACTTTGGACGTTTTTCCGACCGCTGTCAGTTAGCCGTCTGGACGCTCTGCCGGGGATGCCTTCGCATCCCGCCCACGCTCGAATCTTCCGGTGCCGCCACACCATGGGCAAGTCACGGTGTGACTCTCACCACCGAGGTTCGAGATCACCTTTCCGGTCCCGCGGCACGGGCTGCACACAGCCGGCGCCGGCGTGGCCCGATCCTCGCCCGTGGTCATCCGCGTACCGCCACGAGCACACCGTCACCGACCGGGGTGACCGTGGCCACCAAACTCCGATCCCGTGTCAACCGCTCGTTGAAGGCTCGCGCGCCGGCGATCTGCGCATCGGTCCAGTTGCCATCGCTGTGCCCCTCGGCGACGGTACCCGACATCAGGACGTTGTCGACGGCGAGCACTCCGCCCGTTCGCAGCAACGGCAGCAACAGATCGAGGTAGTCGCCGTACTGAGCCTTCACGCCGTCGATGAATCCCATGTGGAAGCCACCGTCGAGCGTGGCCAGCCCCTCGCGGGCATCCTGCAGCCGCAGGTCGGCGCGGTCGAGAACGCCCGCGCGCTCGAGGTAATCCCGGGCCGCGCCGTGGCGCTCCGGGTCCACCTCAAAGGAGACGATCTGACCGTCGGCCGGGAGCGCGCGCGCCATGTACAGCGTCGAGACTCCGATCGCCGTTCCGACCTCGACGATCCGCCGGGCGCCGCATGCGAGAGCCAGGACACGGAGCAGCTGCCCGGTCGTGGCTCCCACGACCGGAACGTGGTCGCGGCCCGCATGGGCCTCCATCTCGGCCAGGACCGGGTCGGGCTCAGGCCCGAGCGACTGCAGGTAGGCGGCGACGGCGTCGGTGACGATCACGGGACGGCACGATAGCGGCGGGGCGGGCCAGGACGAAGATGAAGGGCACCATCGCCGCCATGTACGCGAGCCACTGGACGTCCTGATTCGCATTCGTCGAGATCGGTCCGAA